>BNJU01004134.1_pt1 | contig 80785 bp, 85 predicted proteins | sample 8539281 | NCBI WGS metagenome assembly BNJU01 (sample SAMD00202456, study PRJDB9452) | human saliva metagenome | isolation source: human saliva | place: Japan | reverse complement strand
ATTAAGCATTTCTCTTGCGCTCATCAATCATCATTTATAAAAACAGAGCATCCCTCTGAAAAGTGTGTTTCAATGAATTGAAGAAGTGAAGTCTCCTGCCCTATACATAATTAAAACTTTTCGACAGAATTGAAAGTCGACTTGCAAAAACATTATTTTTGTATCCATACTTGGGTGACCATGACCAATGGAAAACAAACCAAAAGCTTACAAAGACAGTAACTCTTAGTTATAATTTAAAACTTTATGACAATTTATCAGTTTCTTTGCTGTACTAGTTTTAGCACTTGGGCTGTAGGTTGTTCGGACAACACAGCTGAAATAGCCTGAAAAACGATTGCAGACATAGAGACTTATCCTGATTCTGTTGCTGCTGACACAATCAACAAACAGGAATCTTTGAGGTTCTGAATTTGGATTATCCAGGTTTGGAGAAAGTCAAGGAACAATATGAGGCAGCAATATTATCGGGCAGCCTGTGCGCTTTTAGAGACACCGCATGCGAACGAATGTCAAATCCATCGGTTGACCTTCGACACCTACACTTTTCGACTTTTTGAAAAGAATGTGGCTGAACAGGCATTGAAGCTATCGTTTTTCACATCAGAAACTTCAAGAGAAGGTTGCAACGGCAGGATGTCTATTATTCTTTTCCGCGATAATAACGGAAAATTGATTGGGAAACGTTGGCACAGTCAATGCCCGATCAGGAGTTTGAAAAACCAACTTCATCGTCATCAATGGTTTCCTCGCTGGCAAAAGCCATCGCGACGGGCAACGCAGTCTTCTTTTGAGGCGTGGAAAAACGTTTATAATAACCGATGAAAGCCTATCCGAATCCTCATGCAATGTAGCTGGAAACGATGGGGCGTGGATGGGGCTGCAACCTGCAGAGCGTGTGCGCGACAGATTGAGCATTTTTACCCTATTATCTGCACTCAACAAAACTCACTCCAGGCTGGTTCTCGGTCGTGATGAAGGCCTTGCCGACGAAGTGGAGACTATCCGAAAGGGCTATTATAAGGATGAAAGCAACATTCGACTCCACGCAATCGAAAGTTGTGGCAACGGCTGGTGTGCTGATGCCCGAATTCAAAAATGCAGGTGAATGGCTGAAGAAGGACTCACATGTAAGTCATGGGCTCAGCAAAGTTTCCTGCTGACGGTGTACAGAATGAACTTGACCCCAGCTATCATATTGGAGCAATCAGCGATTATTATGATCTTTATCAGTTGTTGCAGGCCAACAACAGGCTTGACCAGCTTCCTACAGACTATATTCAGTGTCTGAAGAGGGCCACAACTTTCGTGGCTGACATCATCTTCCTGATTATAGCCTCGATACTTTCAATGATACGCGCAGCAGTTCTTACACAAAGAGTGTTGTGTTGAAAAATCTGAAACGCTATGCCGGCATGTTCGCTAATGATCAGGAAATGCGTTGGTTGGCTACGGAAAGACAGCAGGGGAAAGTGCCTCTACGCCAGATAGCTACCTATAAGGCGTCGGGTTATTATGATGCGCAATGGGTGAAGGAATCAGCCAGCGATGGTGATCAAGAATAATGTCAATCCCGATGCCAAGTGGCATTGTCAGCCCGATAACGGTACGTTTGCACTCTATCATAATGGCCGTAATTTCTTCCCTGATGCAGGTTGCTATTCGTATGGAGGAACCAGTGCTAGCAATGCAAGTCGCAATGCTTATCGTGCTACAAAGATGCACAACACACTCACAGTGCTTGGCAAAACCATTGACAACAAGCATGAACGGTGAGTTACCCAAGGTTGAAAAGCAGGCTGGAGCACAGGTTGATAGGCAGAACAGTCATATCGCGGTCCAACACATCGTCGGGCCGTTTTCTTTGATTGACAACCGTTTCTTTATGTGTTGACGAAGCTTTTCGGCGATGGTAATCACGACAAGGTTAATCTGAACTTCCATTTGCTTACAGGCACAGGTAGTCAGGCAACCGTAGTTGATGATTTAACGTCACAATATGCCTTTGGTGCACACACTTGTTTTGCAGATAACAATAACATGTTGATACGCAGTTTTGCAGAAACGCATCAGGATTTTGGAGCCACGGAAGTGAATCGCCATTCTAGCAAGTTGTGGTGAGGAGTTACGGAAACCGCAAGGTATCAGCTCCATACGTAAACCGGCCCAGGTGCCGCACGTTTTGTGAGTAGTATCTGTCCATTTGCCAAGTCGGATGAGGGCTGCAAGTATGGATGTTAAGGCACAGATTGACGACGTTCTGCAGGAACAGCAGGCACATTCCATGCTCGAGGGTGCTTCTGTTGAGTGACGGTAAACGCAAACCTATCCATTGTCATTCACCTTATATAATAAATCATGAAAGAAAGACTTATAGCGACAAGACCACACGGTGCATTGCTGATGATACTTTTGCTGTTTCGGCATGGGGTTCTTGTTCGATACGATGCTTTGACCGACAAAACGACATTTTCAGTTTGTTTTATTCGGATGTGACAGATATTGGACCGTCGATGAGTATGAAGCTCATGAACCGACATATATCGGTAAGAACTCGGATTTTCGCTTTGACAGGGGTGACTCTTGACGGTAGCGATGTACAGACAGAATGTTTCAGTATCGATAAGGAAACGGGTGCCATTGCCATTGAAAACACCTCTGGGCTGGCTATCGGAACCTATGCGTGAGCGTAGCTGTCGGTCGGGTGGCAACATTATAATTTCAAGGACCTCGTTCATGTCAACAGATGCGACTGTCCCGAAGGTATCATGCCACGCCACGACTTTTGAGGTAAGCTATGACGATGTGAAGGTAAATCGGAGTCAGAATTGCCAACCTCTCAGATTACTACTGACGGCAAGCACATTCATATCAATAAATATGTCATTGCCAATGTGAGGCATGAAGGTGTGGTTATTGCCAATGATAAGTTGTTTGTAGAGCGATAAAGGCGATTGGTTTGGAAGTAACCATGCACAATTGGCTCCCGGCAAGTATATCATCGACATGAAACTGACAACAGAGGTCGTAGATGAACACTCTGAAGAGGACTCGTCAATGCTGTTGAGGTTAATGTTACTTCACGTCCTCTTACTTTTGGGTTATACCCGATTTCAGCAAGGTTGAGGCGAAACAAGCGAGACCGCTAAGAGCGAGTCTGTGATGTCAGGCTCTCTGAAGATTTGAAGTTCGAGATTAGTAAGGTGGTTCCTACTACGGCTCTCGTCAAGATAGATGCTGCTACAGGCGAAATCATGTTAGAGCAATCACGCTATTGAGTACGACCTGCAAGGTGGGGGTTAAGGTAACTCAATAAATATGGGGCAACTGACTTTCAGAAGTCTACACTTTACCGATGTGCACGCCAATTCATACGATAACTCAAATTTAGTATGCTTCTGCAACCGAATTTATCGAAGGGCACATCGCTCGGCGCTACACCAGCAAAGGAAATGGACGGAGACGGTGTGAAATATAGCTTCAAGACTCTGCCTTCGGCTTTGAATGGGCAGTTGAATATCACTGCGCAGACGGAGCGAGGTGTCGGCAGAAAAGGGAAATACCATTCCTCAAGGCAACTATACCGTTGAGGTGACAGCCGAGAATTGAAGGGTAGCAAGACGGCTACGGTTGCACTGAAAAGTCAGCAGAAACCGATATCTTTTCACGTACGTGCATTGGGGAACAACATTGGATTGTCACCCATCCGCAATTATGAGCTCAGTATAGGATAACGTCCAAAGCACATTTAAGATGAAAGTAACAGCCAGTGATATAGAAAAAGGTGTGTCAGGCGAGTATCTTTGATTGATGGTGCAAACTCGAGCACGAGTGCCACTATCAATCCACATACAGGTGAAATCACCGATAAGTGGCAAGCAGGTAAGGTTCATGCTTCTTGTGAAAGTAACGACAGGTAAGGGTACTGCAGGTGAGGTGACGATTAAGACTCCGGTCTTTGTGCATTGCTCGGCACTGTGGATGGGGTCAGAGATTACACTCTTTCGTGTTCCAAAGTGAACCCCAAAAGGTGGGACCTCTGTGTTCCAACCTCACCGGCGCAACTTCAGAAAGTTCTTGATGGACTATCGACGTGCTTTCAACTATTATAATATCACTCGGTCCCGAGACACTAAGACGGACAATTAAAGGCTGGAGCGACTACTGCATTTTTATTTATCAAATGTGAAACGCTACTATGGTGATGTTGCAGTGAACACGGAGCAGAAAACCAGTGTCTTTCTATGATAACAAAGCCTCGTTGAACGCTCCTTTGTGCTATGTGGATGCAACGAAAGACTGCGCTGTTACCGTGAAACCGCGGTAAGTGGCAGGCTGACAACAGAATAGCGAACGGTGTGTTTATCGGCAGATGACATTCACAACAAGCGAAATGTAGGAAAAGTGGCTTTCGGGAAGTCAGGGTGTTCTATTGGCCATTTGGTTTTGTAATACAGACTTTTAATTCATAATACCATATGAGAAACATTAATAAGAATAATATAGTGCACGAAAGTCTCCTCCTTCTAATCGTAGCCTGGCTGGGAACTGCTTGCAGCTTTGCGCAGGATAATGACAGGGTGTTGTCGTAGATAGGCTGGGAGCCATTGGTTGGTGTGACCGTAGAGCCCAAGTAGAAATGGTGGTACCATTACTGATTTGGATGGCGTTTTGCTGCCGCGAAATGAAAGATAAAGTATATGTATTTTCTTTCATTGGATATAAGACAATGGAGGTTCGTTTGACGACACCAAAAGGGACAACGCGTTGTGATGTTACCGACAAACAAAACACTCAATGAGGTTGTGGTTGTGGGCTGTCGGCAATATGAACGAAAGCGACATCACAGGTGCTATTACGAGTGTGAACGAACAGAAATACGAAATTTCAAGACAGGATCAGTCGTTGAAACCCTTGGAGGACAGATGGCTGGTGTGCGGGTGACGGCTTCTGACGGTACGCCTGCGTCTGGTTTTGACATCAAGATACGTGTGTGGGTACCGTGAAATGGCGACTCTTCACCCTTTTATATTGTTGATGGATTCGAGGTGAGCAATATTGATTATTTAGCCAATTCAGACATTGCTTCATCGATGTGTTGAAAGATGCTTCAGCATCTTCACCCATGTGCGCGTGTCTAATGGAGTAGTGCTCGTAAAGACTAACCGAGGCAGCAGGGAAGGCCTGTTGTTTCCTATAATGGTGTCCAGCCTATGCAATATCACTGCATCTTGACCTGCTTACACCTCGTGAGTTTGTAGATTTGCAGATGGAAATCAACTTTGAAGTAGGCGGCACTTATTTCAAGGAAGGAAAAGATGCTTCGGGAACTCTCACCTCTATCAGTCAATAGCTGATTATGACAATGTTGCAGGAATAGATCTGGTAGAAAGAAGCTCAAACCACATGGTCGCAAAGTCACGACCTCAGTATCTCGGGTGGAAGCAAGGAAACTGAATATGCATTGTCTTTCCTCTCATTTTTGATGAAGACGGCGTATTTTCACGAATAGTAGTTTTGAAAAGAACACAGGAAAGATGACGCCTAAAACAGCAGTTGACCAAGGGTATCGGTATGGATGCCACTATCAACTATGCAAACACGGTGAAGAAAGCATCAGGTACTGGCAGGAACATAGGCGTACACTTAATGTGTTGGCCAACCTCTTTGCGTGCTCGCCCAACGGGTGGACTCTCGGTGACAGATGATGAACTCGCAACTCTGTTTTCGATCCGTTGCTGAAAGAGAACGACAGCTATTCTCAAAATCAATCCTATCAAGCAGGCTGGAAGCTGTTCATAGCCGCACACAAACAGAGACTTTGGGGTGCTAATTCATTTCAATGTAAGGCTGATGAAGGGACTTGTGCTGCGTAGTGCTGCACTATAATGTTGCCATTCACGTAATGATTTCTTTTTATGGGTGAGAACTCCAGCTCGCTTATCGTAGTGGAGCGTTCTTTATGGGTCGTCGCAGATGCAGAAAGATGCTGCGTTGGTCGACCAACAACACATTGACTTATAGGGCGAAATCAATAAAGAAACAGCGCTATGAAGTGATGCTTGGTCACGAATATCTCATCTCGAAGCAATGAGTCATCTCGCTGGGACAGGCTCAAGAGTTTCCCATTTGAAAATCTCGGAGATGATAACCTGGGGTTGGGTGCCACGCCAAGTCTGGTAAGAACCAATCGCTATGAAAAGGGACTACTCGCTGCACGTGCCAACTTCATAATCAGCGATAATGCCGCATCGTTACGGCAGCACTGCGCGCCGACGGCTCTACGGTCGCTTGCACCCAATCATAAGTGGGGATGTTGCACTCTTCTCGCTTCAGCTCGGCGTGTGTCTGAAAGAGCTTTATGAAGAATATCAAACCGCTTTCTAACCTGTAACCCTGCAGGATGGGATGCGTTATGAGCACGACCGCATTTCAAACTATCTCAATGAACCTCTCTATATGCAGAGCAACATACGGTGTTGGAAAGAGCTGATGACTGTGCTTACACCCGAAACAATTAGCAAATTTGAAACTTCGAGCGGAGAGGAGCATCGGCAGTTAATGCCGGAATAGACCTTGGTTTGTTTGGAGGAAGGGTCTTATGGGTGCAGATTTCTATGTCAGAAACACCAGACCTGTACTTCTGGCAGCAGAACTTTGGCCTATGTGACAGGCTTTGGTGTCAGTCGCAGAATATTGGGAAAGATACAGAACTGGGCGGTCTGGAAACTCACATAACACGGTGAATATGCGGAAAGAAGTTCAGATGGCAGACCGATCTCTTTAACCTCATTTGTCAAGAACACGCTTACGTCATTGCAAAGACGGTGCGCAATCAATGTATCTGGCTACCGTTTTCAATAGCACCGCTCACGGGTGGCGACTATGTTGCAAAGGTCGCGAGCATTGGGAAAGATGGCGACTACTCGATTTGCAGGCGTTTTATCGGTCGTCGACTTCTATCTTACGCCGTCAGGTGAGCGTGTGTTGAAGCCCGGAGTGCACTGATATCATGCCTTCATGCCGTCGGAGAGTTGAACTGAGGAATGGTGAAAGCACGAGGATATCGACGGCGCAATGGAATAATTGATGCCAGCAGACCGTACGGTCATTGGTGACGCTGTCCATCGTGGTTTGGCGGTTTGACCAATACGCTCTACTATGCATTTCTGATTTGAGTATCATCTGCAGTTCAGATTATGGCAATGATATCTATAATGCAACGCGTATGTTCAACACTTTACATGACGCGGGATGAGCGAAGCAATCAGCATCGCGAAACAGCGGCCGATGGACACCCACACATGTAAGCTTCCGATGCTGTGCGCTGCAGCCAAAGGTTATGTGAAAAGTGAACTTATACTCCCGCATCGAGGACGGTTCTTATTTGCGATTGAAGAACATTACGTTTGGGTTACACTTCCAACACGGCATGACTCGAAGTACGCAGGTGGAGCAGGTTGCGCCTTTATGCTACGGCACAAAGCCTCTTTTGTCTGACCCGACATAGCGAGTTTACGACCCTGCAGTGAAATACAAGAGCAGCCCAGTGATGCCGGGATTTCGACTGGGGAGCTTATCCGAGAGTCGTGTAGTGACTGGTTGCGATTACAATTCTAATGCTGCTTAGATGTGTAATATGAAAAAGAAACATACTACAAAATGCATAGCAATGAGCCTCGGTGACTATATGTTTTCAGTGCTTGCATGCCTGAAGAAAGTGTGACTTTTCACTGGAAGTAGAGAAAGGCAAGCCGATGCGCACGCAAAGGAGGCAGAGAAACCGTGTTGATCGGGTGTTTACAGTCAGATGACCGACGAAGGACTTTACCGTTGTCTGCTGCTGTTGTTTCACGCTGCCACAGACCTAGCAAAGTGAGTCGAGCAATCAATGGCTTTTACCGACAAGTGCCTGCTACGCCTACCAGCACAGCGTGAAGCCCGTTATGGAAAGCGCTTTGCAGCAGCCATCTGCTCTGCCAGCGGTTGCTTGAGAATCTATCTGAAAAGCGGATAGTTGCTAATGAAGCAGACCGACGATTAGCTCGCACAGTCTATATGGCAGAAGCCGTTGTCTGCAGTGCCTCTACTATTTTGTGACTGCTGCGATCGTTTCGGACATGTCACTCTTACCACAGCTTACTCAATGCTTCTCACGACAATCCCGAGACCTTCAAACAGGCGAGCTACCAGAGGGCGATCTATCAATTCGCAGAGGGCCGACTTGAAATACGCAATCGCTCATTTGCCTCGTTTACTGATGACCATTTGCACAGACAATGCCTTTCTGAACGTCTAAAGGCAGCAGCTTGCGGACCTACGCTGAGTCTATGCGTACATGGCAGGGAATCCGGGTTAATGACACCAGCGAAGTGGAAAGAAGCAGCTTTGACAGCTCGCATACTCATAGCATCGGGGAAGCATCATCACCTTTTCTGACCATGTTTAGCCTTATGGAAAACACGTGTAACGGCAGTGCGGGACCTGCAACGAAGAGTCTGATAGCGTGTCGTTCTATTCACCCACCCATAACCGCAAGAACGGTGAAAGATCCGCGCAGTCGCATGGGGAAAATGGAACGGAGGTTTCGCCCACCCGAGGGAGTCGCGGAGCGTAGTGCTGCCAACTGGAGGATTATTCCAACATTCCTCAGTGAATGGAAAAAGCATGATAACGACAAGCGGTGAGGCTTTGTCATTTAGCCGGTTGATTATCGCATACACAGCGGCAGGCCGTCCAGCCTCTCGGTAAGTTGAGCTTCGTTTGCTGATGCCTCTTGCTTCTCAATGCCTCAGATGATTTGAAGAAAGTCTATGAATAACATCCGCCCCTGCCAATGGGATACGGAAAGTAGCGTAGACGCAGCTAACTATCTCGTAGATGCCAATCTCTGAATGTCAACTGGTATATAATGCGTTATGCAGATGTGCTGTTGCCTCATGCAGAAGCACTCAACGAATGGCATAAACAGCCAACGGCTGGAAGCACCTACCGCTCCTCAATATGGTGCGTCGTCGGGTTTCGGCTTGTTCACTTCTGAGGCTAATTCGCCTCTGATCTCGGCAATGGATTGCGAAACTTTCAGAAAGCAGTGAGATGAACGCGCGCGCATGAGCTGCTTTCGAGGGACACGCGTCAAGACCTTGTAAGATGGGGGTATTTACTATGAGGCTATCAAGCAAACAGAACAGCATCTTTGTCAATCATTGGTATAAAGATGACCAACCCATTATATATATAAAAGCAGCTTACCAAAAGGGTAAGAATGATTACTGCTCATACCTCAACGCGACTTCGACCTTATATGAGAGAATATGTTCAAAATCCAGGTTGAAGTAGGGTGAATCAATCCCTACTTCCTGCAAGGAAGCCTGAATGATGCGATTGTAAGAGAGAGAATATGGGAGAATGATTATGAGCTGTTTTCACTTTATCTTGTGAAAAGCTTGTATGGAAAGACAATAAAGCGCCTCAGTCTGCGATAATATAAAATAAGGTTCATTGCACAGGTTGTAACTTGTATTGAATAGCCTCATTTGAGTTGAGTTTTTACGCGGTAACTGAGTCAGTTATTGCCAACGGAGTCAAAACGCACGGTAATCTAAGTCAAGTTACAAAGCAAACTGATATAGGCCGCATTTGTTGGGGACTGCTTTGATTATAATAGTCAGATTGTTGTTTCTAGAATAAGGGTGATAAAGACTATGTTTGCAAAGTGGGAAAAACAGGAATGAAAGATGAAGACAAGCATGATTTAATCTATGCTGCCCGATGGCTCTATCCCTATGCCTCATCTCAGTGAAAAACGATTGGAGGGAATGCTTCAAGGGGCGTTGGTGGTAATCACAGGAGCATCACGTGGCATCGGATTTGCAATGGCAAGAAGACTCATGCAGGCTGGGGCAAATCTCTATCTCATAGCGCAGTGAAACAGAACTTCAGACCTTGTGTTGTGAAGCACGGGCTATGGGCTGTCAGGCAGAATGCCGTGCAGTGGATTTTGCGCGACAAAACGGCACTTCGACTTGTTATGTCACGACCTGCGAAAGAGGCTGCCGACAGTGGATTATCTCTTTTTGTACGCGGGCAAATCTATTTGTAGGAAAAATCGTGGATGCTACCGACAGACTGCATGATTTCGACCGTACGATGGCGCTTAACTACCGTGCAATGGTTGCCTTTGGCTTTAGCCTTATTGCCTGCCATGCAGCAAGTTGGCGGGCAATTGGTTTATACCTCGTCGGTCAGTTGCCTTTATCCGCCCGCTCCGGGCTGGTCGGCTTATCACGCATCTAAGTCGGCAGCCAACGTATGGTGCCGTACTGCAGAGAGCGAATGGAAAGCACTTAGGAGTTGGAGTCCATGTGGCCTATCTTCCTTTAGTGCATACGGCAATGTCGGAAGTCAATCCTGATTATCGTTTCCCTGCCAGCTTATTCGGCCCATGATGCCGCAGGAGTTCTGTTGCGGTTGGCCATGAGCCAGCAGGTTTTCCTATAAGCCCCTGGTGGGCTTGGTTTACGGCTCCCATGCTCTCGTTGTTTGCCCCAATCGTTCGCTTTTGTTATCAGAAAACTCCTCCGATGAAAGTATCTCTGTTTCGTTCGCTTTGGCAGCTGCATCTCATAACGCCACGTGGTATCATGCGCCTGATAGCATGTTTCTGGCACGAAGGCATCACGTTGATGGCTGTTTTGCGTTTTGCGGCATATTATCATGCTTCAGAATGTGCTGTGGTGAGTGAGGAAAAGCGCTTGAATTATGGTGAATTCTTTCAGCAGTCACAGGCATTAGCCACTCTACTCTATCATGATTATCATTTAGAACAAGGACAACATGTGGCGCTGTTATGCCGTAATCATCTTGTTTCGGCCTTACCTTTGCCTGCACTTTCGCGTTTAGGCGTACATGTCAGGGCTGTTGAATACCGACCTCTCCGACGACCAATTGGCTCGGGTAATGACTCGCCCGTTTTCGCTGTTTATCTTTGATGAGGCTATGAAGCAAAAGAAATCGTTTCCGAAGTCGTGTCCAATAATCTCCTGTGAGAGCCTATATGCCTGTGTTGGGAAAAAGGAACAGATGAAAAAGAAGACTTACCAAAAATAAAAAGAGGGGGAAATATCAGCGTGATGACAGGCGGCTCAAGTGGTAATTACAAAGAAGCGGCACGGCAAACAGGTATCGTTCAGTTTCTCCCACCATTCTTTTCATTGCTTCGCGACCTGCATATTGATCAGTATCAGAGCGTGTTGATAGGGCTTCCTTTTCATCATGGTTTCGGTTTGGCAACGCTGATAATCTCATTGATAATGGGCAAAAGATTTGTCTGTTGCGCTATTTCGATGTTCAAGAAGTGTTGCATGTCGTCTTGGAAGAACGTGTGGAAGTGATGCCGATAGTGCCGGCTATGCTCGCAAGATTGTGGCAAACAGAAGGTGCTGAACGCCGGATGCATCATTGAAATGCGTGATTAGCGGGGAGATCGTTTGGAAAAACCATTGGTAGAGAGGACTTCTGCTTGCTTGGGAGATGGCTTTATAACCTTTATGGCACATCGAAGCTGGCTTTTTCATGCTTGCCACGCCACAGGAACTGGTCTATGGCGATGAAGTTTCTATCGGCAGACCATCCGTGGGTTGCGATGTGAGATTAGAGATGCCGACGATGAAGGGTGTGGGAACGTTGTGGGTGAAAAGCCGATGGGCTATGACTGGATCGGCAAAAATCGCTGGCAATGTACGGGGTGACCGCGTTTGGAAAGCTGCGAACGGATTGTTTTCATCGTGGAAGAACCGACAAAATGGTAGTTTGCGGAGGGAAAACGTCTATCCCGGAACATGTGGAAAAGTGTTTAAGGTCTCATCCGTTGATTGCAGACGCGTTGGTCTTGCTGTTCCAGATGAACGTTTTCGGCTTGGTGCTTCGTGCCCGATAGAACTGAACAGGAGCACTACTTACCGAAGTACTGAAACAATGGCTGAAGCCACAGATTTTCGCGAGCCGAAATGCCCCATTGCTTTTATCTTTGGACCCATACAGAATGTTGTCGACAGGCAAGAGTAGCAGGGAATAAAGAAGTTGAATTTTACTCCCATATTTTGGAGATAATAAATAAGGTTTCATTACATGGCGTTGTAACTTGACTCTGAATCACCACGCACTTGAGTCATTTCATGGTAAATTAATCAATGAAAAATGAAGAAATATCGAAAGTTGATGTAAACTAACTGATAATGAGGAGGAAATACTGAAATTAGCACAATACGTCTCTATTTGTAAAAGGGCAGAAAGATGCAGATTTAAGGCAGAAGTTCAGTTACCAGAGTGTTACCTTGTTTTGATGTATGGTAACGATGGATGCAGTATTCGGTAACTGAATTATTTTCGCTCGTGTGGCTGTTGCTTTGGTCGGCAGTTTTCTGCGTATGTGAGGAACGCTTTAATTCGGGTAATTTTGCCCACAAATATTAAAGCGTATGAAACAAGAAAAGATGAAGGTGTTGCTCTACCTAAAAAGAGCAGTCTGGACAAGTCAGGCAAGCCCTGATTATGGGACGGATAACCATTGGGCGTTCATTGCCCAGTTCAGTTGTAAACTATCCTGCAATCCCTGACTTTGTGGAATCCACGTAGAGCAGGATGGATGGCAAGAGTCGTGAGGCAGTGAGATTAATGGGAAGATTGGAGAATCTGTTGCTTTCCATTCAATCTGCCTACCAATCGTTGATTGCCAAAGGACAGCCATTTGATGCAACCGATGTAAAGGAACTGTTTCAAGGCAGCGTGCAGGCACGATGCAGGCTCATCGAAAGGTTGGATATACTCATCAAGGAGAAAGAAAGCCATATCGGTATAGACATCAAGGAAGAGTCTATGTCCGCCTATCATTCCACTCGAAAACGATTACAGGAGTTCATTCAGAAGAAATACCATGTTTCTGGATTTTGGCTTTCTCACTGCTGACAGAAAACTCATCTACGAATTGCAGACGTTCTGTCTCGGTGAACTCGGTCATCAGCAAAGCACATTTTTCAGAGTTGCAGCAGATTTGAAGACCGTCTGTAGGCTGGCTTATCGTGAGGGACTGGCTGATACGCTTCTGTTTGATAAAGCTCATATAGAACGAGAGGAGACAGAAAGCACCCAAAGCTCTGGACAAAGAAGTATTGGACAAACTCAAAGCACTCCGCTTTGATGAGTTGGAAAAGGAAATGGAAAGCTGCTCGTGATGTGTTTCTTTCTGCCTGTTATATCGGTGCAGCCCATTGATTTGATGAGCTGAGCAAGAAGCATCTTGTCCGTGATGATGCAGGCTAGTTTGTGGTTGAAGTTCAACCGACAGAAGACGGCGTGCTTTGGTCGCATCGAAATGTTGCCGGAAGCAGTTCGGTTAATTGAGAAAATGCACAGCGATGAAAGGGAAACACTGCTGCCCTTTCATCAAATATCTCACTTATCAGTCCTGTCTCAAAGCATTGCGGATCTACAGGGGCAGGTATATCTTTTCCTTTACCTACGCACACGGCAAGGCATACCTTTTGCCACGCTTATCACCTTGGAACAGGGCGTTCCGATTGAAACGGTGAGCAAGATGCTCGGGACATACGAAACGTAAGCATGACCTGAGCGTTATGCAAAGGTTACACCACAGAAACTCTTTGAGGAATTTAACGTTTCCTTTCTTTCACCGAAGATTTACGTTTAACCATTTAACCAAGATTATGAGGAAGTACATTCCAAAGATACTGTTCTATATCAACAGACAGAAGACAAAGGCAGACGGCAAGACTGCTATTCTCTCGCCGTATCACCATAGACGGAAAAGAGCACCGCCATACCACAGGTGAGGATTGCAAAGCCTCCGAGTGGAAACAGCAGACAAGGACTGAGCAACCGACAAGAAGAACCAATCAAAGAATCGGCGAGTTCAAAGGAACTTGTAGAGAAGACCTATCAGAGATATTCTGATAAAGGACGGAGTGGTAAGTCGTGGAACTGCTCAAGAACCGTTTGCAGGGAGATAGCCACCATGCCGACAACACTTCTTGCCATGAGCAAGGCAGAACTGCAATCCGTTAAAGAGTGCGTGGGCAAGTAGTCAAAGAGCTGAGGGAACCTATCAGAATCGTCTCTATTCAGACAAAGATACTCACGGAGTTTGTCAGGACAAGGAATGACGGATATACGTCACATGCCACTCATAACGGAAGACTTTGTTTGAAGAATACCGCTTTTATCTGAAAAGCAGAGGCTGGGCAACAGCAACCATCAATCGCTATCTTTGTTGGCTGAGTAGGTTGATGTATCGTGTGATCAGCCAAAGGATCATTCGCTGCAATCCCTTTTGAGAAATGCCAAGTATGAGAAAAGCGGAACAGAAGATACGCTTCTGCAAAAGAGCGATGTGGCTAAACTCATGGCACTGAGAGTACCGACAAGGAGGCAGAACAGGCAAGGCGGATGTTCATCTTCGCCTGTTTTACGGGCTTTGGCTATTGCCGACATGGAACATTTGCAATATGGACATATCCACGGCAGCCGACGGACAGAAATATATCCGAAAGGAACGGCAGAAGACAAAAGGTCGAGTTTGTCGTACCCTGCACATCCGATAGCGGAGAGCCATCATCAATCAATACAAGGCTGAACAAGAACAACGAGGAGGCAACGGTAAAAGGACGGTGAAAACTGAAAAAGGCAACGACCTTGTCTTTTCCTGTGATTGCAGCCGAAGTGTGATGAGTGCAAAGCTGAGCATCGTGGTAAGGCTTGTGGTATCAGAGAGCGGTTGTCCTACCACATGGCGAGGCACACGTTCGGTACGATGAGTTTCAGGTGCAGGGAATATCCCATCGAGAGCATTGCCAAGATGATGGAGCACGCTTCTGCATATCCAGTACTCAAATCTACGCACAGGTAACAGATAATAAGATTTCGGAGGACATGGACAGGTTGATAAGGAAACATCAAAAGAAGAAACAAAGGAGGAAGCTGCTATGAATGTCAATCACCATCAACAAAAAGAGACCGCAGCTATTTCTGAGTGGAGCGACAAGATGCAAATCACTTTGCAAAGGCAAAGGCGAAATAGCTAAGGACAGAGAGTGAACTCGTGGGGTAGTGTAACATGGAGGAAGCTCAATTATCGTCTGCAACTCTACTAAAGTCTCTCCCTGCAAACCCGACGAAAAGGGACACAGGGGGAGCAGGGAAGTTCACGTGAACGGACGAGCTGAGGTATATGTCCGCTTTATCCGCTCACAATCATCATCGCTTTGTCTTATCAATTGGACAGCACGGAAGCACACTTCTTCAGGAAACATGTATGTCAGAGATTGCAGAAACCTCACATCCATAATACAATATCGATATTCTATAGGAAAGACGGATACCTGATGATTATATTTTCTTTTCTTTCATTGATTATATCTACTACATAACTACAATAAGGGTATAATACTGTTGAAAGAAAAAGGGATTAAAGATTTTTATTGATATACGATATTCTTCAATTATTTACTACGCTACTACAAAAGAAAAGAGATTTTATTAAAAACTGAATTGACAGTGGATAAAAACTAAAAGCACAACCATGAGAATTTATAGTTTATAACACTATAACCAAAAGAGCTGTATCAAAACCCTATAATGAGTAACGACACGCTCTTTTTCTTGTTTTGAGGGGAGATTAAAGTTTCTAATCAAGAAGTTCGCATCCTTTCAGATGTTGAGTTTGTATCCAATATATTTTATGGCAACTATTTAAGCTCATGCAACATGTAGGTGCTCCAGAAACCTTTACCTTCAATTTTTCATAGCTTCCATCATCCATGTGATAGACAGAGGCCCATGCCTGGTCTGTTGACATGCCGAAGATGATATTATTGCCAGACTTGCAGATGGATGTGGCCCAGCCATGTCCCAGAAAAATTCATCTTCTTGCAAGTCTTATTGTATAGATTAATTTCAAAAGCTTGAAATGATTTGTCATGAACGTAGTCAGTGGATTGCTTTGCCGCTCCGGGAATGTTAAGGTATCCATAAACCCTTCTCGTTTCCACCATACACTTATTATAAGCATACGATGTTTGTTCCCTTTACTTCTCTAAGTTTACGTCTGCAAGGGTGAAGCAACATGAGTTGTCAGTCTTGCTCCCCTTTCAATGCGCAAGAACTGACCCCAGGCTGGTATCCAAACATAGCTACGCATCAGCAGATGTCACCTTCCGTCCACAATGCGTCTCATAAATATAGAGAGGCCATTGTAGCACGAGGGTCACTAATCATTTTGATGCTTATCGGTCCGCATCTATTAAGGCTATATGTGCCCCCTTCTCGCATGAGTAGGCAGACTTAAGCAGAGCGTCACGCATAAGATGCCGTCTCTGATGATGGAAGCTACTGTGTTCAGGATTATTGTCGCCAGCCAACTTCCTCAAGGAATAGCCAGATAACCTATTTCTCCTGTTTTTGGTCTGCGGAGGACGGATCTATAATCCATACCTTTTCCTAATCCAAGACAAGAAACGTAGGCTTTTCTTCTCGGATAAGAATGCGATGTATGTGGCTTGCACCACTTGGAAATAGCATGGTGTTTTCTTGAACAAGGATTCCATCCTTAGGATGTACTTGTAGAGGTGTTCTGTATTCACATATATCTTATTTTTATATTATCGAATGTGAATGCCCCTTCGAAGCAATTCAATGTGTTGTCTGTATTGGAGGAACTAACACTCAAAATCCTTGAACAGGCTAATATATGTGTTTTCTCCCGATGTTTACGCTGTGTACAACCTCTATCAGATTTTTAGAGGGAGGAAAGTCCGGAGAGTCCTTTCCGCACGAGGAGACCTACAAGAGATAGCAACACAAGGGCAGTGATTATAATGTTTCATTTTTATTTGTTTTAAATTGGTATATATTTACAAACCTATTGCTCCGCCCGATGTTTTGTCGCGAACAGATTAAAACGCAATTTTGTTTTAAAAAGTGTCCTGCAGTGGCATCTTGAATTCCATATAGTTCTCCTTGTCAAAGATGTTTCAACTTCGAAACTCAATGAAATGTTGTTGTGCCAAAAGGATTGTTGAAGGCCTATAGTAAAGCACATCGTTGAGGGATAATCCATTTTTACGTTATCGGACAGTGTGCTCATTTGCTATCCCCAATCGAATTCTCCGACATGGGACACATCCATATAAATTCTAGATAGTTCATTTCGCCCCAGCAAATTTTCTGCATGATACCCAAACCATAGCGTTAAAATAGAAAGACGGTATGTTGGGTACATGTTTATTATATGTGGGATTATCCGTCCTTTTGCATCGTTTAACCACTTTTTGCCGGTCTCGAATGTCCTGTAGTGTAAGATTGAAATATGTATAGATGTTTGCGTCACGTCTACTTTCAAAATCGGTATCAACCCATCGTGCTCTGTCTTTCCCAAGTTTGTGTAGATGGAACGGATATCAGGTGGGGAAAAGCCTTAATCATATTCTGGATATATAATAGAAGTTTGTTTCCACCGCACGGCGTAAGTCCCATCACACTTTTGTATCTATGATGGTTCCAACGTTCAGGTTGTTCCACTTCAGGGTAAGTTCACTGATGGCTTGATGCTCATTCCGTTACCGAAAAGTTCTCCTGTGTTCAGAGTTCACATCAGGTGAAAACGAGAACTTCTCTCACGCCTTTCCAAAACTCATAGCTCACCTCACTAAATCCGTAGTACGTTTTGTTCACACTTTGTCTGTTTGGGAGTTGATGCATCTTTCATTTGCTTTCGACAAGGCATCGCTTGTTCTAGATTTTTGACTTCAGATAGTAAATGCATCGTCAAGGAATTCTGAAAACGATGATTGAAGAGGCATACAAATGACAGAGTCCGATATTGTTTGGAAATCATTTTGCTGGGAAACGAGCTAGATCGAACCCTGAGATAGTCATTCATGCGTTCATCTTTGGGACGGTAGTCCGAAAGAGCAAGTTGATCATTTATGTTGAATGTATGTTGTCCAAATGTATATTTTAGAATTAAATTTCCTGTAATTCAAATTGCCGGTTATGGATTCATTAAGAAGATTATCTTCTGTTTCCATTGCCTGAGTGATGGTTCCATCCCATTGTCGTCTCTTGTTGTTGTTGTGTCTATCAGGCTCGTTTGTATAATAGGAATAACAAGGATGATTTCATTTCCAAACCTTTAAAGATGAAGTCGTCTTTTTCTATATGCAAAGTGGGGCATTATATTAAAGCCTTTCGTATAGGCATGCTGCGAATCAAAAGTTAAGAGACTGTATACCTTTATTTCTGCAGAAGGCGCATTCCAAATCCAGTTTATCGAAGCATAACTTTCTAAAACCAATGCCGACATGATAGAAGTTCGCGTCATAATAGTCACTATTTCTGTCTTTCACCTTTCTGTATTCTGAGACTGGCAGGTTGTATTTCGAATACTGGCCATGACATCGTGTAGTTGTTCTTGGATTTATTCTAAAGAAAGCAACATTAAATAATATGCCTGACTTTTGCAAAAGTTTTTGAGCACCCTGTAAGTGTCTTGGATGTCTCGAATGATGCCAATTCCTGCGTGAATCCTACTAGGTCGCACTTCATCCTCACGTGTCACAATATTGATGGCTCCTCCTAATCCGTCGCCCATATTCTGCAGGCACAATACCCTTGTACACCTCTATATATTTGATCACATCTACTAATATCGTTGATGTCGAAAGAACCGTCAGGACTGTTGAGTGAAAACCATTAATACAGGCGACACGCTTACCTTCTCTAAAACCATGTACAGATAGGCGCGACGTAATCTTCCCAATCCGCCTGTCTTTCTTACTTTGATGCCAGACGTGCGTGTAAGAATTTCTTCTATACTGCTTGAACGTCCCTGCAGCTTGGATCCGTCCACTACGGTTACAGCCATAGACTTTGCTGAATGCGGTTTATTTCGCCTGCTGGAAGATCCTCACTACAACTTCGTTAAGGACGTTCGCTGATGATTCTAAGAAAAAGTTCAGATATTGTTTAACACAATGACTTGCCTTACTCGTTTATATCCAACAAATGAAAACCTCAACATACATGTTCCGGTTTGAGGGTCAGTCAATTTGATAATTGCCTCGTCTTTGTCAGAAACTGCTTTTCTGTTTTTGTATTTTTGATTGATATGTATGCCCCAGATATGGGAAGTCCTGTTTTTATCTATGATTTTTCCCACGCAATACAGTTTTGGGCAGACAAACTGTTGTACACAAACACAGTATCGTTACGATGAATAATCTGTTCATACTCTTTATGGATTAATGAGTTCTCGCCATCCTGCTGCATTATAGCGTATATATTCAGACAAACTCACTTGTCAGCTCTTTCTTTACGGATTTCGATTTGAGACAATCTTCTCCGACGAGATTGCGACCCATGCAGTAGTGAAATCCGAAAGAATAGTGACGAAACTTTTGTTTGTATTGTCAGGATAGATCTTTTGCCTATTTGGTCAATATATCTTTTACTTATTGCAACTTTGTTCTTTCGATAAAATTTTCACGGGAAAAACTCTACACAGGCTAACCTCTTTTGATCTGCAGGAGAAGCAATAACTTTAATTCTTCTTTATACAAGAAATGATGTTTAAGCGTTTGCTCTTAGCAAATCTGACTTTTGTGGAGAGACCAGTGTGTCTATTCATTGCTGGATGCTATCGATAGGAGGACATCGCTCATCCAAGACAGCAAGTAAAGGCCCAAGGAACGCGCATAAAGCATATCATCTTTTGTCTTAAAATAAATTGTATATATTACCTAAGACAACTCCTGATTTTGGTGCAAAATTGTTCGAAATGCAGTCTAAAACCATAATAAATTCATTGCGGGCGCTCAGACAATTCTGTTTTTATATCTTCTTTAATATTTTCAGTATTACTATTTTTATTAACGGACACGACTCAATTCTTGTTCATAAAAGCGTACTGTCGGAAAACAGTACGCCTTTTATTGTTAGCCTTTATGGCTGTCAGTGATATTTATCATGAAGACCACCTTTGGCTACAGAGCATGGGAAGAATTTCATACTGGCAATACTTATTAACAAGTATTTTTAATCGAATTATACTACTAAACTCAAAATGGACTCGTGCAGTAATTCTCCTCCAACATCCTTCCAGTCAGAAGCCTTGTAGGAGGGTCTTCCTGCAACATGTGTAGATAATCTTCCTGTCTCGCTAGTCCCGCAAGGTACGACCGATACACAGCCGCTCGCACACATCCTTACCCGCGAGGAGTTCGCATGCAAAGAGTGGCTTGTGCGTAACGCTACTCTGCAATCCGTTTCCGCTCTTACACTCCTCTCAAGGCCGAGACGCGATCAGCGCATCTCATCCGACTCCGCATCAAATCTCTTGCTGTTTCCACTCAAGTATCTGTCTGTTTTAGGTTTGTCTCGACTGCGTGTTAGAAGAAGTGTTTCCACATCCTCGCGCTTGTAATAGCACTTGTGCCCGATTTCGCGTAAAACGGCAGCACGCCCGTATCACCAGATACGCTGCAGTGCGCTTTGCTGTTTACGTTCGCAGTCGGCACATCGCCGTTGTGCAAATCCAGTCCGTATGCTTTTACCTTTTTCTCCGAATGCCTTGTGGCAGCATATCTCGCAAGGCTTTAAGATTTCATCTCGGCTTTGCCCAATTGGTTTCGTAATGATGTAATAGTCTCATAATCATATTTTTGTTATTGTTTGTTTGTTTCAGTTCTTCCTGTTTCGAGCCTAGCGGCAGATGACAATGGCGCGCGAGCGTCTGCTATGGAGCTGCAGGGAAGTTGTCGGAAGAATAAGGAAAAGGGCAAACCTGCATCATCGGTCTCGCATTTGCATTTCTCCTGCCCCGTCTTTTTCTTTTCATTGCAAAGACAATGCCGAGTGCAGAGGAAACCACTTTATCCTTGCCGAGCGCAGCTTGTCTTATAAAATCAATATCGGGCATTTCTTCTGCTCCATCACTTTTCATTCAAGTGGCGCTCGTGGCGCTACAACAAGGACACAAAAGAGACAGATTGATGTTCTTTGCCACTGCGCAAATGAGTTTAATAAGCTGCACCGTGCCAGCAAAAGCACCGCATCTGAAAGCAAACAACGACAATCCGTGGCTGCAGCTAACCTTTCTTTCCTGTCATCCATGCTTAATGAGGCTGTAACGTTCTTCTTGACAGCCTGTTCCTCCCAAGAATTTCGCAAAGCGGGACGAGCGGCAACATTATGCAAGAAAGCTCTGAACAAGCTTGAAGTTACGCACTCAATTCACCTCACTTCTCTACTTCTTGGAAACCAATTCAAGGGAAATAATGAAAAGAACGCAGATGCAGGCAATACAGACAACAGAAAATCCTCATCCAGAGGTAGCTCATCAAGAACGCAGAGATAGAAACTACCTCCACACACTACGATTCAGATAATACAGTATTGGAAGAACCGAATGGTAACAGCGGCATAATATAAAAGTCAGTCGCTATAAAATCAACACACAGAACTCGATTGCAGATGAAAGCATAGCGACTTTCCGATAACCTTACTCCATCATCGAGCAGCTTCTCCCCGTAACAACCCGTGCAGTATATCAAAAACATTACCACTGATAGATATAAGATAGCAGTAGCTGTGATGATGAAGCCGAGGGATAGTAATGTACTTCTTTCTCACCAAAGTACTCCGACGTAGCTGCGTTGTCCGTAATTTAACAAATGTTTGCCGTATTCACCAAATGGTTTAGGCGGTGGTCGCCAATGCGATAACGACCTTATGCCGCAACCATACCCGCCTTGTACTGACAGGCAAGCAGGCAGTTCAAAACAACATTTTCGATTGCTCTGTCCAACTACACGATTACAGCCATACAGGAAAAGATACCCAAAAAGAAAGACACACCACTTATATCGGCAGAACTCATCAAAAATATAGACGACCAGCCAGCTAAAGCTCTCAATAAGGGATGAGAACGAGCTGAAAACCTCACACCTGCCCGATGTTCAAATACCGCGACAAGTATGTAGAAGAACATCCCCAATCTGGCAAGCTTCGTGGCATCGGTAAACAGCAACTACTCTACAGACCCATGGAAGCAGACGGTCTCACCTTAAGTACTTTCCAGACATAGAGCAAAGCCTATCTCAATGGACAATGTTCATGCGAAGCCAAAGCCCTATTAAAGTCAGACTTCGCTATTGGTTTGATGATGATGAGACGAACTATAAGAAGTGAAGACTCAGCACAAACGCAGAGATGGAACTTTTGCTGCGTTGCTTCGAAAAACCAACGGAGAACGAAACCCGCTCACACGACCACTACAGAATACTCACTATTTGGGTATTTATATCACCAACAACTTGTTGCAGCGCATGGTCGAAGCCAAAAAGCAGACATAAAGGTGAGCAAACGAAGAATTGGTAGCCCCATCATGTCTAAAGATTAAATCCTTGCCCTGCCCGCCCCTTCCAAACTTGTAGACCAAATGTAGTAGAATGTAGTATTGTCTTATAATACCAGTAATCGATTATCAATCACTATCAAAACAAATAATACAGTAAGAAAAAGATGAAAAGTCGAGGAAAAACTAAAACGGTAAACCATAAAACAGACAAACATAAATAATCACTCCAACCCATTAAAGTATCAAACAATGAAAGAAGAAAATTTATCACTAATCAAACGATACCACGTGGAATATCTCGAAAGGAAAGGCTATCAAACCTGCCACCAAAACACCTACCTATGTGTACGCTCACCACTGAGGGATAAACAATCTTTCAAAGTGGACACGGAAAAGAACCTTGATAGACTATGTCGAAGGCAGGAGCGCATCGACCTTGTATACGCATGAAGGATGCACATCTGAAGCCATCCGCCGTTTGGAGCAGAACACTCCCTATAATACAACGCACAGCTATAGTTTTGCCAAATAGAGGAATATCCATCAGTCCAAATCAAGAGAAATGTAACGGCAAGCGGTACAAGGAGACTGATATGCCGATTAGACACCTTGCCGCTGCACTTTGCAAGAGTATCTCACAAAGAACGTTGTATTGATTTTGGAAAGGCAACACCTTTCTCAAATGTATCAGTTACGAGGTAAGGGGAAGAAGATATGAAGCCAGTTTTGCTAATTCTTCAGGTGGTTAGAACTACGGGACACCATTTGTTTAAGGAACAGTTGCCCAAAGACATCACCCCGATATTTGGTGGAAATCAAGGCGCAACCTGTCTACCTATTCGAGGGATTTATGGATCTCTTTCTTTCAATGAAAGGGGAAGTAACCAACCGTCTCAGATGAATTCTGTGAGTAATAGCCACATCTACCACCAAGAACGAGAGGAAATATAACTCCGTTCGTACTTTTCTTTTACCAATGACTATGCAGGCAGAGAGCAGCAGCACCCTGTAAACGCAGGTTTTAAGGTAGAAGATATGGCTGTGTATTATAGAGACTAAAGACCAACGAGTATCACGTCGCCGTGTCCGTGAGCAATAGAAATCTCAAAACACAAGCAACAAAATAAAACAAGTCAAACTTAAAATAAGATAGAGTGATGAAAAGGAGAAGAAACATGGAAGAAAATAGATCGTTTCATAGGGAAAACTTTTGAAGGAGCCAGCTGAAAAATTCAAGGAACAATCTGTCTCTGAGTCTCAAAAAGGAATGAAAACTATTCAAGGTTAAAAACAACAAGAAACAGAACATGTCATAGACGCTACGCCAGCCGAGCCTGCACAGCATACAGAGAACGTAACTATTCAACGACGCATCAGTGCCAAGATGAGAAAAGAGACACTCGAGGCATACAAGCAGGTTCCTCGTCCTGGGACAAAGTTTATATGAGAGAAAGGCGGTTCATCTGAGCAGGGAACACAGGAACGTGCGGACTTCATTAGTCCGTAGATTGGGAGATAAAGGAGTCAATATCTGAGCCATCGAAACCTTGTGCGTATCCATTTGAGGAATACGGTGAGGAAATAGAAAATGGAGAAGCCAAACAGAAATGGGTCACGGAGGGTTTGAGGGGTTCCTTCGGAAAACCCTCGACACTTTTTAGAGAGAAGAACGAACTTTTACAAAACACTGAAAGGTGGGAACGCTATGAACACAGTTAATCTTCGAATGCAGGCATTCATTTTTGGACGACAAAACGTTTTATGCAAACGTCTGTTAGCTTAGACATTGTAAGACGCCGTCGTACCACAACTGCTCTTTTGCCCTCGTCCATCTATTTGGGGAGGTTAGGACCGTAATCACCCGTTCATCGGTCAGTATTCAGAAATTAAGCAACAAATAAATCATCTACAATGATTAACTTTCAAGGAAATTTATATGGACAGATATAATAGAAAGACTACCATGGCAGCAATGGTGGGCGAAGAAGGAGGGATGAACAAGACGGAGTTTATCAAGGCAGATGCACTTAGAGGAAAAGCAGCGTATCAAGTCAAAAGCGGAAAGCGTAGGGCGGAAGTTCTCCTCGACCACTGCCGTGAAATCTCCACGAAGTAACAGCACCCCAAGATGACCGACAACGAAAGTGGGAAGCCATTTGTATAATACTCAGCATACAGGACGGTCACGATAAGGTATTTCTAACCTTATCAAGGTTATGATGAAAGGTGGGCACATATCAACAAGAACCTTCGCCATAAAGCCAAAGAGTATTTAAGAGATTCTACAACCCCTCATTTTCGTGTGGACGGATGATATATATAAGGTCTCAAACATGACGAGAAATGATAGAAAACAAGGCAATACACAGGCAAGCACGGCTTAGACTAATTTCAGAAGGCAAGCTCGTGTCGGCTTGCCTCCAGTCTTTGCAGCAGAGAACCGAGGCTATCTACGAGAGTAGATAGCATGGTCAGCGATTGCAACACACGATGCAGAGCAAGTTCCTCCGCATCGAAATCGGTATAGCACCACAGGGTGAGAAAAGCCGTCCGTTTCTGGACTCATGCGGATAAGCCCATCTGCTTTTCACAACCAAGACGTGACAACCACCAATGGGTATGCAGTAACGCATAAAGATACCGACAACAGGCATATCCATGTCATTGCCAAACGCGTACCGTCTGGCGCGGAGAGGTCTAGATACCACTTTTAGCAACAGCGGGCAGCAAGAGTGGCCGGAGGAAATAAGTCGCTCGAAACGTTTACCACTGCAAAGGAGGTCAGGCGCGTGCGAGAGCATCAGAAAGCAAAAGCCAATCCTGCAGGAGAGCAAACAAAGAAAGAAGTACAGCAAATCTGTTATGCCTTGCTGGCAAGAGCAAAGCGGTGGCATATCAGCACGCCATGTTCTCTCACGAATTGGAACAAGAACAGCATTGTCATGACGAGCGCCATGAGAAGAACAAACAGGAAAAGTCTATGGTTTAGAGTTCTCCTACTGTGTGCCAGACATTCAAAGCTTCTGAAATCAGCAGAGAGAGTTTCGGATACCGTCTCACTTGCAGAAGAACCTTTGAGACCAACCGAAAAGAAAGAACTACGTTGCAGGCTATCAACATGCAAAGCGTTCTCGCCCTCACGCACGACTCACACGAAAACAGAGTCCCATTGGTGCAGTGGCAGACGCTACGTGGCGCAGCCGATGGTAAGGTGTGAAGGGTGGGCGATTTCGATTACACCATCCACACACATGACGATGACTATACCCGACAGCATGGCGGTGTAAACTCGACAGCAAGCCAGACAGCAGACAAAGCAGGAAGATGCAGCACCCACAGCAAACAGCCAATCAAAAGTGCAGAACACGAATATACTTTTCATCGAAACGCTCATGTTCGGTAACAAAGTGTATAACTTTGCACACAGAGACAAGCGTTTCGGCGTGCAAGTTAGGCAGAAAACAGCTTTCCTAATCTAACTTATGAATGACAGAATATTCTTGGATAAAATAAAGAGTTTATGAGAGTTTACGAGGGAATTATTAGATTAAAATTTAGCTATAGACCTCAGGAAACTATATTATAAAAAGCAGGAGATATAGTATCTATATGTCTCACGACAGATAATGTAACTTCTTGATGAAATAAAAGAGAATAGATGTATGGCAGTAAAGAATTTCGAAAATATTATTTACGATTACTGTAACTGCACCAACTCTTTCTCTCATATTGGCATTAGCATCAAAGTGACAGGATAAGTTATTGTAATGTATGGAGGAAATTTTTCTCCAGACAAAACGTATCTTAATAGCTTTCTTGAGTGGTTGGCTATTAATGGTAGCCTACCATTTATCATGTTGTTCTGCATAATAGAGATTATCACTCTATCTTTAGATATAAAGGCAAGCGTCCAAAAGAGGGAAAAGACTATAACAGTTACTTCTTATACAACATGTCGCAAAATGGAGTGGAACAAGTTCATGTCACCAGTAATTCCATGGCTCACGGTGTGCGTAGATAAATGATCGTTCAAAAATTTCTATGCATTGTACGTACCAAAGTACTGTCTTATAGCTAACAATCTAGTTACAATAACAGTAACTATAATATAATTTGCTCAATATTAGGCTGTCGCTATTGTGAGGTGCATACGATAGAGATTATACATATACTACTTTCATGTATTGAGAAATAGAAAAGAGATAAAGTCATATACAGATACAACAGATTATATAAGGGTTAACTCATTAAAGACAAAGAATAAACATGACCCAATTTTACGCTTTAATGTCGTGACAACACAGTGAAGTATATTTCACTCAATGAGGATGTGGTTAATGATATTAGAAATATATATCAGTGGTGCAGCGAGGTTGAAAGCTGCGGAGAATGGAAGAAGATGAATTTAATGGAGTAGGTCGGCAAGAAAAAGGAGAGCATGTGCTTATGTAAATTTCTTCTTGCACAGATGACTCTCAGTAGAATACCCTGACAATCAGGCAGATATGTCTGAACATGATATAGAGGAAGATATTCCTAAAAAGTATTTTCTGGTAGGAAGAAGGGAGACTCCTTTTCAAGTATTTAACAAAAAGAAACATATTAAATCGGCGGAGCTGTCTTGAGAAGTCGGATACGGGAATTTCTTTTGCAAAAATGCAAGAAAAGGCGTTTGTACAGTGTAAGAAAAGGTTAATGCCATATATGAAGATGGAAAGTTTTATTTTCAGAGCTACAACTGCCAATCAGATTTTCCTTTACTAGATTTTTGGCTGACTGAGAGCAACTAATCGGAGAAATTGATTCTTTTGGAGAAAATAGAAAACTTTAGAAGCTAATGCTGTCCGTATTAAAAGATATTGCAAATGTTAGTAAGACCAGAAGGCTAATCAAAAGTATTATCATCTCACAACAAATGTCTCTCAACATTTATAGGTAAATCCCTTCGGACAGTCTCTTAAAGAAATATGGTGTAGCAGATTAATGACGAGGGAAACTTACATCCTTCCTACTCAAATGTATCAGAACTTAATAGAACATTAGAATTTCTAAATGAAGACATTTTTAGAGGAGTAAACTAACAGTCAGCTTATACAAATCAAACTCTAGGACCAATAACAGATTTACAACAAGTTAGAAGTTAGGCTCTTTAGTGCTATGATGTGCTAAGTAAATCTATAACTTTGTACTTATCAAACATAAGCAGGAATTCTTCTGAAAGGCAGAAGACCATTTCTTTTCTCCGAAAAGCGTTGTTGATGGTCTTTTCATATTGGTTTGTTTCAAGCTATAAGAATATCAAAGAGATATTTACATTTTGGCATACCTAACGCTTTGCTGTCCTAAAAGCGCTTTGTTATTCGGCAATGCGCGTAGTATCTGTTGCAGACAGAATAACGCGTGTTAACTATTAGGTAGAAAACAGCGAACCAAGTAGCTCGCCTCGTTTCACGTCGTACCTGCTGAGTTGCACCATAATAAGGTAACTTCGCATCTTCAATAAGTTGCATTTAAGAATTATCTTGGACGTAAGCGACCTCAAAGTTACAGTGTATGATGTAGCGTCAGAGTTACGCCGTAAAGTGCGTCAAGTTGCGCTGTAAAGTGCGTCAAGTTGCCTATAGTTCCTACACTGCTGCCCCACGATTAAATAGAGAGTGTCAGATGATTGGGTATATATTGTTCTACGGACTATCTGTTATTATACGATGACACGGAATGCTGTGTCGTGCGATGAGTGCTATGCTGGGCTATCCTGACTTTCGTTCCTATGGATGACAATAGAGGTTATGTCGTGCGATGAGGCATTCTTCATGTAGTAACTGCGTAGCAGTTATGCTTTTTGAAAAGCCCGTGGTTGGCGAGGAACGAGCCTACCTCGAGGAGTGATAACGCGATGGTTTTCAAACCCGGTACGGGTTTTGCTTCTTCCAATGACGGCGGATACGAAAAGCTGAACTCGTTTCCGGGTTCATTTCATACATCTATTTTATCCCCACGTAGGCTCACTTCGTCTTGCCAACGGGGCTTTCAAAAGCACAACTCGTACCGAGTTGCGAATATGAAAACGATACGATACATTATAAAATATAAGGCTTTAAGAGTACAAACTCTTTCATGCCCATAGATAACAATGGAGGTTATGCTGTGCGATGAGTGCCATGTTGGACTATCCCAGCTTTCGTTCCTATGGATGACCATGGATGTTATGCTGTACAACGAGGTATTTTTCATGTAGTAACTGCGTATGCAAAGTTATGCTTTAGCGAAAGCCCGTGGTTGGCAGGAACGAGTTTTACCTGCAGAATGGATAACGCGGCTTTTCAAACCCGGTACGGGCTTCGCTTCTTCCAATGACGTGGTAGATACGAAAAGCCGAACCTCGTTCCGGGTTCATCACGCGTCTGTTTTATCACGTAGGCTCACTTCGCTCGCCGACGTGCGCAATACACAACCGTACCGAGCTGCGTCATGGAAAAGGCGCAACAGCATATATTACAAAAACAAGACTCTTCAAGAGGACAACTCATACCGAGTGTCCTTTCCTTATCGCTACACTGTTATCTTACCACATGGTCATTATGATGAAACGATAGGAGAGGGATTATCACACGATATAGTAGATCGCGCGGTTATTTGAGTCAAGTTGCAGTGTAAAGTGACTCAGTTACAGTGCAATGTGGCGTCAAGATTTCGCATGTAATCTATGTGAAGTTACCATGCAGACAGATATGGATTACACTGATTGAGGGATAAATCTTAGCTTAGAACGAGGCCTCCCAATTGATTATCCCGAACTAAGGTGATTTTGGGGCTATGCAGGCTTTAAGCTTTTCTGTTCGAGACTAAAAGTTATTGTTCAAAGCAACTCTGAGACCTATGTTTAAGTTGAAGTTTGTGGGTTTGTCCTTATAGACATTTTTTCAACATTACTGCCGTTCTTGAAATAGTAACTCACTCCTGGTTCGACATAAGCACTTATCTTATTGCTCAGTAAATATTCTCCACCACAGCTGCATTCATGGAGAATACAGGCTGATGCTCTGTGACAGAGGTGTTGTTTTGGGCAGTCTTGGCACTGTGTTTCTTCTTTTGTACAGCGTTTCCTTTGACGAGTTCTCCACCTCTCCGCCTGCTGTCATATAGACATTGAGCCGTTTGGTCGGATGAGGCTATAGCTTACGTTGACAGGCAGGCCTACATAGTGCAGGTTCTGCTCTACATCGAAGTGCTCATCTGCTATCTTATGCAAAAGTGAGATGAGAGTTTGCTGTAGCAATCCCCGACTGTAGGCTCCAATGCTCATTCAAGTTATATCTTACAGAGATGCCGAACTTAACTGCAGGTCGGTGCTTTGCACGGACTTTGCTTTCTCCGTGTCGTCCATATGGCGTTGGATATTGGCTCCGGAGAATTCGAGTATATTCACCGCAGGATTTGCGCGCGAGGTCTGAGATGTGTTGAAGTTCCCTATTGTGCCAGCATAAGATGTCCAAAGCAATCAGCCGTGAAGGTGAAGCGTTGTGCTGTATGGATATAAGCTGTTATATGGTTTCTACATGGGGCGTTGGTTTGCAGGTGCTGAGGTTTGTTTTGCATTCTCTTTAACTGAACTTTCAACGGTTTCTTGATAGTGTACAGAAAGTTGTGTAACAGTTCTTAATGTATGATAAAAGCTGCGTTGTTGGCTATTAAGAGCTATTGTGGATGAACTTCATTTGGTTTATGTATAGTTAAATTCTTGTTTAGCGTTTTTGAGATAAATATCGGATTTTAAAGGTGTTTGAAGGTGTAGTCCTGACGCGTTTTAATTGTAAGATTTGGAGTGGTGTTGCCTTATGGTCAAACGTTGTTACAGCTTGGTCGAGATGAAGAGTTGGTGGAAGCGTTAAATAAATATAGTCCGATGACAACCATAGCTTGCAGAGAAATCGAACTGTAGAGCCATAACAGGACAATTCTTGATTTCTGCTGGCGGGAATGCTTTGGGTGATCGACGCATCTCTGACGATGTCGTCCAAGGAGACCTTCCGGAGCACCCATGGTATTCCTTCTACAGATACGTACCTGCAAATCATTAAGCCATTTTCTTTCATTGTTGTATCCCCTATATATATTTTTGTTCTTTAAGCATTTTGTGACATGTTTTTTGCTTTGTGAAATTGTGAGAAGCCGAGGAGTCTGGTTTGATATTCAGGAGCTTTATCTCATAGGCTTTTCCTTCTGTACATATAAGTTAAAAACAATTCTGTACTCGGGCAGTAGCTTCTGTATTGTCAGTGATTTGATGGATGAGACAGGCTGTTAATGTCCGGCTCTTCAGCCTCAATGTCAGACAAACTCAGCATATCTTTTTATCAACGAAGAGGCTTCTGTCATTCTCTGATAAAATAGAGAGACTCATTGATAACCACTTTTGTCAGCCATGCTTTCAAAAGAGCCCTTTCCTCGATACTCAAATGTATGGATACGGGTAAAGATTCTTGTGAAAGCTTCCTGGAGTACATCACGTAGGTTCTCTTGATTTTTCAATATATTGTGAACAGACTTTGGTTTAGATAATCAGCATATTCGGCATAGAGAGTTCATCCATGGCGAATGCATCGCCCTTCAGTGAAAAAGGTCTATAATATGTTGTTCTTTATTATGCCCGAATAGGTTCATTAATGATATGACAAGGACACTCGTGTTAGTACTATTTACGGGTGGTGTATTTGAATTTCACACTCTTCATGCCCGAGAATGATTGCCACTTCAAAGTTAAATCAACGGTTTTTCCCTGCGTATCGGGCAGATCTTTAAGGCTGAAAGCCACAAGTCCGTCGCTCACGAAACCTCTCGTATCGCCGGAATGCATATGGTGAAGCACCACTCGTAGGGTTTATCACCTTTGACAAGATTGATAGCATGCTTTGTGCGATTGCCGAAATAGGTGCGGAACCTCAGTGTGAGATAGCCGTCTTCCACAAACCTGTTGTCCAGTCCTTGACGATTTCGATGGCATCATTACCATATTTTTCGTTGTTCTTGTCTCCCAAAAACTTTGCGCCATGTTCTTTGTGAGTATGGTGTCGACCCAATTCACATACGCGCTTTTTGAATAATGTCCGCTCTGTCCCTCTTGGACTTTGAAGTTTGTGAGTGCTCGCAATTCCTTTCTACCATAGAGCGACTTATCGATATTGACAGGAAGAATAGTGGTAGAATCGTCTAACTGGAAATAGACTTGTCCGGTGGAACTGTTGGTCTTGATGGTAACAGTGCATTCGGATAACGAACAGAATAATCCGTATCATCATTATCACAGGGAATACAAATACAGTGAGCTCAGCGCAACGATAAAACTGAAAGCATAGAAAAATAAACGTTTCATCTTAGATCCTCCTATTTTTGATGATATTACGACAGTGTGAATATTGATGATAAATATGAATGATGAATGAAAGGATAGGGAGCTGTTCTGCAGAGAAACCTCCCTATTCCTGAGTCATGAGAATTCTGGTTTATTTCACGGTAACAGTGAATGTGCCCGATGCTTTGTCCTTATCCATAACTGTTATCGTTGTGGTTCCGGCTTTAACACCTTTGACAGTAATCTTGCCATCTTTTTCCATGGCAGTAGCAATGTTCTTGTCTTTCACATTGACTGTAAACGGAGCTTTGCCTGATTTGATGGCAACCACCCTCTTTACCTGCAGGGAACAGTTATCGTCTGCTTATCAAACGACACAGGAGCAAACACATTAACAGAGAGTAGCCGGTCTTTTTATTCTTATCCGTAACGACAATGGAGCTTTTTCCTCGCCACACCCGTAACAGTCATCATGTTTTTATCAACCTTGACAGTAGCAAGCTTCTCATTTGTAGACTTTTGCCGTGTATGGCTGTGTTCCGTTACCAATGGTGACTTTGGCAGAAGCACCTTGAGCAACCTCCACTTTAGCAACACTAAACTTCAGCCCCTTGTTGTCATCCTTATCATCTTTGCAAGATGCTAATGTTACAATACCAAGGCAGCATACTGCCATCATCATTGACTTGAAAATAGTTTTTGTTTTCATTTTTCTTTTTAATTGTTTATGAAATAGTATGAGTTTAAACTCACTTAATAAAAGCAAGTCTCCAAAATAGCTTGCTTGATAAAAAAACTTAATGTAAGTTAATAGTGAAAAATAGAAGCAAGTAGTATTTGAAAACAAAGATTCTGCAATCATGTATATTCAAAAAGGCGTGAGCCTTGTATAGACCCACGCTTAAATAAAAATAATGTATAAGAAAATGTTCTGGTTTAGCTTTTGATTGTCAAACTGTCAATTCATGACAAAACGGTGTTTTACATCTTGTACTGTCGTTGCTAATGTAGGAGTATATTTACAAACCAGACATTATTTCCTACCGAAAGTCGGCAGGTATCTCTCCCCATTTTTTGGTTTCCCATTTGATGATGCGGGTTTGGATATTGTGTGTGCGTAGCCAGTTTTCAGCGCGGGCAACAATCTGATAGAGTGCTTCAGTCTGTGGTGTGTGTGCTAATTTTGTTTTGCATTTCTTGTTGTGCACCCACAGAATGGCATTATAGCTGTCCGAATAGATCACTTTTTCTTTATCCCCCTGTTTGTCGAGTAAAGCCAAGGCATGGACGATAGCAAGGAATTCTCCAATATTGTTTGTGCCATGCATGGGGCCGAAATGAAACACCCTCGCCCCTGTCTGCAAGTCAATGGCCTGGTATTCCATTGGCCCTGGATTTTCGAATCAGGCTGCATCAACAGCCCAGCGTTAGCCTCTACCTCAAGAGGTAAAGACAAGACGGTGTCATTTCGCCAATCAGGAACATCTGTTAACTGGTTCTTCTTTGCCACAAATAAATATCCTATTGTTTAAAGCCTTTTACTTTTCAAACCAAATGGTTGTATCAAGATTTCAACTCCCCTTTAGAAAGAGGAAGATGAAGGGCTTTACATCCTCTCCGGTACTTCAATCCCAGCAGTTCCATGCCGTTCTTGATGACCTTTGCAACGTTCTTGGCCAGCATCAAGCGCGTAATCTTCTCGGTTTCAGTGTCGGCATTGAGAATGCTATAGTCGTGATAGAACTGGTTGAAAGTCTTTGGTCAACTCGTAACAATAGTTGGCAATACCGCTCGGACTATAGTCCCTTGCCGGCCTGTTCAACGGCAGCGCCAAACTCGTTGAGCTTCTGAATTAATTGAATTTCCTTCTCGTTGAGCGGAGCATCGGTGCTCAATGTGGTTGGAACGGCAATGTTTTCAGCCTCTGCCTTGCGCAGAATAGAGCGGATACGTGCATGGTGTATTGGATAAACGGCCCCGTGTTGCCATTGAAGTCGATACCTCTTCGGGGTTGAAGAGCATGTTCTTGCGGGCATCTACTTTCAGAATGAAATATTTCAGTGCACCCAAACCAACAATGCGAGCCACATTTCGTTTCTCCTCGGTCATATCCTTGAACTTACCCGAGTTCATCGCTTGTCTTGCGGGCATCATCAATCATCGCAGCAATAAGGTCGTCAGCGTCTACAACGGTACCCTCGCGACTCTTCATCTTGCCATTGGGCAGTTCAACCATACCATAAGAGAAGTGCACAAGCTCTTTACCCCACTTGAAACCAAGGCGGTCAAGCAAGATTGAAAGCACTTGGAAGTGATAGTTCTGCTCGTTTCCAACGACATAAATCATCTTAGTCATGGGATAATCCTTAAAGCGCATATCGGCGGTTCCGATATCCTGCGTCATGTAAACTGAAGTGCCGTCGCTTCGAGCAGCAGCTTCTGATCCAGTCCTTCGTTAGTAAGATCTGCCCATACACTGTTGTCATCCTTGCGAAAGAAAAGCCCTTTGTCGAGCTCCTTCCTCTACCTTCTTCTTGCCCTCGAGGTATGTATTCGATTCATAATAAATCTTGTCGAAGCCTACGCCTAATGCTTTATAGGTTTCATCAAAGCCTGCATAGACCCAATTGTTCATCTTTTCCCAAAGCGAACGCACTTCCTTGTCGCCCTGTTCCCACTTCACCAACATCTCGTGTGCCTCTTTCATGAGGGGTGCTTCGGCTTTAGCCTTTTTCGCCTGCAACCTCTTCATCCATGCCTTCCTGCATGTACTGAGCCTTCAAAGTCTCGCATTCAGCTCTGTAATGCTTGTCGAAATGCCACATAGAAATCACCAATCAGATGATCGCCTTTCTTCCCAGCTTGTTCGGGAGTAATACCGTTTCCCCATTTCAACCAAGCCAACATCGACTTGCAGATATGAATACCTCTGTCGTTCACAATATTGGTTTTAACCACTTTGTTGCCATTAGCCTCCATGATTTGAGCCAATGACCAGCCCAGAAGATTATTGCGCACATGACCCAGATGCAGTGGTTTGTTGGTGTTGGGAGAGCTGTATTCAATCATCACTAACGGTGAGTTGTCAGTTACTTTCTTTTCACCAAACTTCTCGTCGGCATTGATATCGTTGAGCAATCCAATCCATGCTTCCTTGGCAACAGTGAGGTTCAAGAACCCTTTCACTACGTTGAAAGCAGCCACTGCACTGCATTCTTTCACCAAAGCCTCACCGATTTCCTGTGCGGTCTGCTCTAGATTTTTCTTCGAAATCTTCAAGAATGGGAAGACCACCAATGTCAGGTTGCCTTCAAAGTTGCTACGTGTCTTTTGCAGTTGCACCATCTTTTTCAGGCACATCCTGACCATAGAGTCCCTTCACCACGCTGATAACGGAACTGCATATTGCGTTTTCAATATTCATACCGGTAATAATATTATAATTCAGATTCTATTTGCAAAATTACAATAAAAGGGTGGAATACAAAAATAATTGAGATAAGAAAAAGATTTTTATAGTCTGTAAAACTGCAACGCTTTACATCTAAAATTCGCATCCTCCCAAAAGCAAAATTCATCGTAAAGCCTATAAGCCCATAGACAAAGAAGAACGGAGTTCCAGCACAAGAAGCTTCTCCAAAGAAAAACAAAAGCGTTTCTTTTTGCCATTCATCTTTTCCATTAACTTTGCATTCATATTTATAAACCGTTCAGAATATGGAGCAAAAATCTCATCATTTACAATACACTTACACGTCAGAAAAGAGTTGTTCAAACCGCTGCATGCGCCTAACGTGGGCATGTATGTATGTGGGCTGACCGTCTATGGCGACCCACATTTGGGGCATGCACGCCCTGCAATCACTTTCGATATCCTTTTCCGCTACCTGAAACATCTTGGGTATAAGGTGCGCTATGTGCGCAATATCACCGATGTGGGCCATTTGGAACACGATGCAGATGAGGGCGATGACAAAGATAGAAAAGAAAGCACGACTCGAACAGTTGGAGCCTATGGAGATAGCACAGTACTACACCAACCGCTATCATGCAGCCATGGAAGCCCTCAATGTGCTGCCTCCTTCGATTGAACCGCATGCAACTGGTCACATCATTGAGCAGGAAGAGCTTGTCAAGGAAATCCTTAAGAACGGCTATGCCTATGAGAGTAATGAGCATCTACTTTGATGTAGAGAAAATACGACAAAGAACATAAGTATGGAATTCTGTCGGGTCGCAACCTCACGGATATGATTAACAACAGCCGTGAGCTTTCAAGGTGTGGGCGAAAAGAAGAACCAAGTGGATTTTGCCCTATGGAAAAAGGCGCAGCCCGAACACATCATGCGTTGGCCCAGTCCATGGAGTGTAGGCTTCCCAGGTTGGCATTGCGAGTGTACGGCTATGGGAAGGAAATATCTCGGCAGTCATTTCGATATTCATGGTGGTGGCATGGATCTCATATTTCCACACCATGAATGTGAGATTGCCCAGGCTGTTGCCAGTCAAGGGTGACCAGATGGTGCACTATTGGATGCATAACAACATGATTACGATCAATGGTCAGAAGATGGGAAAGAGCCTTGGAAACTTCATTACTTTGGAGCAGTTCTTCACGGGAAATCATGCGAGTCTCACGCAAGCCTATACGCCGATGACAATTCGTTTCTTCATCCTTTCGGCGCATTATCGCGGTACTGTCGACTTCTCCAATGAGGCTTTGGAGGCTGCCCAGAAAGGGTATGAACGACTGATGAATGCTTTTTGACGACCTTGAACGCGTTCCGGTGAGCAGCCACTGTGATGCTGAAACCGACAAATTCGTAAAGGCTTTCCGTCAACGTTGCTATGAAGCAATGAACGACGACCTGCAGACTCCGCTCGTTATCAGCTATCTTTTCGAGGCTTGTCATCTCATCAATACACTTCTCGACCATAAAGCGGAGATCTGTGCTGATTGCCTGAAAGAGCTTGGTGATGCCATGAAACTCTTTGCTTTCGACCTTCTCCGGACTGAAAAACGAAAAAGGGCGACAACAATGTTGCGCGCGAAAAGCCTATGGAAAAGTAGTCGACATGGTGCTTGACCTGCGTGCCAAAGCCAAAGCTGACAAGGACTGGACTACCAGTGACAAGATACGTGATGCCCTTGCAGCTGCACGGTTTCGAGGTGAAAGACACCAAAGACGGCGTCACCTGGAAATTGAATAAATAGTTATTTGAAAGAAATAAAAACCTTTTTCAGCGTGAATGCGAAGCCATTCTTTGGCTAGCATTCTGCTTTCATTTTCTTACCTTATCATTCCATTCGTTTTGTTCATCCACGAATGCCGAAAATCATAGCATTCTCATATGTCCTGCCAGACATTTGCAGTTTTCTTTTTAAGTCTTACCTTATTATTTTAGGCATTGAAGCAGTCTAAAAATCATATGTAAGTTTGCAACCATGCAAGAGGTGACAAAAGAACTACAACCGAAATGGAATGCCGTGATTATTGATGTGTTTGCGGCCTTCATCCGTATTTGCGAGCAGTATGGACTGCGCTATTTCTATGCAGGAGGAACGGCAATCAGTGCCGTGCGTCATCAGGGAATGATACCTTGGGACGATGATATTGACGTCTTCATGCCACGTCCCGACTACGACCGCTTCCCTTGCTTTGGCAGCCCATTCGATGCCCGAGGGCTACGAGGTGATGACCCTTATAACACCAAGGATCTATCCGATGTATTTCTCGAAGATGTGCATGCACGCACAACGCTGCTCGAAAACGAACATATCCCCTGCATTTTCGGACTCTATATAGATATTTTTCCATTGGATGGGGCTTGTGACGACATTGAAACCTGCTATCAGAAGAAGTGTCGTTTCAAGCGTTTGATGAACAAATTGAAGCTATTTCACGCATAACAGCTTCGGTGAGTATGTCTCGCTGCTGAAAAACGAAGTGAATGGGGCCGTTTTGCGGTGAAGACCGTGGCTTTTTTCTGCCGTCCATGGCTTCGGAAGTGGCTCTTGAAGCAGATGGACACCATTGCTTATGCCAATGACTACGCGCAATCTTCAAGCGTTGTCACTTACAGTGGGGTGTATCATAGGCAGGAAATCTATCCGAAAGCATGGCTTGAAACACCGCAATCATTTCCCTTTGAGGGTCTCATGGTGAACCTTCCCCATGATTATGACGCCTATCTTCGCCATTTCTTCGGTGATTATATGACGCTCCCTCCCGTGGAAAAGCGGGCATCTCATCATCAGAAAGTGTTCTTTAATCTCGATAAACGCATTGCTTTGAGCGATGTAAAAAGCCTATTGAAAAAGACGAAATCATGAATATTGCCGTTATTTTTGCCGGTGGTTCAGGACTGCGTATGCACACAAAGTCGAAGCCGAAGCAGTTTCTTGACCTCAACGGAAAGCCCATTATCATCTATGCTTTGAGCTGTTCGACAATCATCCGATGATAGATGGCATTGTCGTAGCCTGCATTGAAAGCTGGATTCCCTATCTGGAAGAAACAGCTGAAGAAGTTTGAAATCAACAAGGTTGTAGGCATTGTACCAGGCGGAGCAACAGGACAAGACTCCATTTACAACGGACTTTGTGCGCCGAAGCCTATGCAAAGGGGATAATACCACGGTGTTAATCCACGATGGTGTGCGTCCGTTGATTACCGAAGAAACGATAACCGACAATATAAATAAAGGTAGATGAATGCGGTTCCTGCATCACTTGCGTGCCTGCCACAGAGACTTTCATCGTCAAACAAGCCGACGGAAGTCTTGAAATTCCAACGCGTTCGGCTTCGCTGATAGCGCGTGCACACGAGTCATTCAAGTTGAATGATATCCTCGCGGCCGCAGGAAGGCTATCAAGAGGGCGTCACGACTATATGACCGTGCACGATGATGAACAGTCAAGGGCATGATATGTGGGCACAGTCATTGGACCCGGTGGAGAATATCAAGATTACTACGCCTACCGATTTCTTCGTTTTGCGGGCCATGGTGAAAGTACATGAAGACCAACAGATATTCGGTTTATAGATCACAAGGCATGAATACGGTTTTTAGATAACGACATCAGAGCGTTCAAAGAGCAGTTCAGTCTCAAGTCATCTTTAGCGGGAACGACGGTTTGTGTAACGGGATCAACTGGGCTTTTGGGCAGTATTGCTGTGAAAATGTCTGTTGGGTATCGGTGCAAAAGTCGTGGCAGTCATTCGTGATGAGGCTAAGGCCGAGCGTGTGTTAGGGTCCTGAAAACGACCGACTTCGTTATTATCTCTACGATTTTTCGAATGCCGACAGCAGAGAGTTCATGCCCCCTGGGACTGTCGACTATGTCATTCATTTTGCCAGCCCCACGGCATCCAAGTATTTCGTTGACAGGCCGGTAGAGACTATCGACACGATATATCAAGGCACGAAAGCCGTGTTGTCGTATGCCATGAAACAGCCGTTGAAGTCGCTTGTCTTTGCTTCTTCTGTAGAAGTTTATGGCATGATAACTGATGATACTATTCCTGTAACGGAAGATATGCAGGGATATGTTGATCCGATTTCTGTGAGGAGCAGTTATCCTATGGCTAAAAGACTCGCCGAAACCCTATGCCATTCCTATACAGAAGAATATCATTGCCCTGTGAAGATAGCCCGACTTGCACAGGTGTTTGGCGCAGGAGTTGCCCAGAATGATACACGGGTGTTTGCTCAGTTTGCGCGATGTGTGCTTGAACAAAAGGACATTGTGCTTCACACGCATGGCACTTTAGCTCATTGTTATTGTTATACTACTGATGCAATTGCTGGTATATTGTATGTGTTGTTGAAAGGAAATGACGGTGAAGTCTATAATGTTTCTAATCCATCAACCTATATTTCAATTAGAGGATGGCTGAAAAAGTTGTCAAGAGTTTTGTCCTTCCATTAAAATAACTATTGAGTTGAATGGAAAAATGAGCTTTCCTCCTGCAACGATGTTGGTACAGTCTTCTGCCAAATTAGAGGCTTTGGGTTGAAACCGCATTATAATCTGCATGAGATGTACGACAGACTGATACGTTCCATGAGGGAAAATGGCATGATGATATTGAACATTGTGCATTGAAATTTGAACTTTTTGATATGTTATTTTGGCTTAAACAGGACAGAAAAAACCTGAAAACCACCATTTTTAGGTATTGCAAAAAGATAGGTTTTCTTTATCTTTGCCTCACGAAAACATAAGGAACTCTATAACAAAAAGAACTATGAAGATTGAAAAATCCATGCAAGAGAAATCCTCGACTCAAGAGGTAATCCAACAGTTGAGTAGAAGTAACCCTCGAAAACGGCGTAATGGGCCGCGCAAATGTACCTTCCGGTGCATCAACGGGTGAGAATGAAGCCCTCGAATTGCGTGACGGCGACAAGCAACGCTTCGGTGGTGAGGCGTACTGAAGCTGTGGAGAACGTCAATAACGTGATAGCTCCGGCCTTGAAAGGCGATTGTGTATTCAATCAGCGCCCTGATTACAAGATGTTGGCGCTGACGGCACACCAACCGAGAGCAAACTCGGTGCCAACGCCATTCTCGGTGTGAGCCTTGCTGTTGCTCAAACCGCTGCAAAGCACTCAACATACCATTGTATCGCTATATCGGTGGCGCTAATACTATATGCTCCCGGTACCTATGATGAATATCATCAACGGTGGTGCACACAGCGATCGCCGATTGCTTTCAGGAGTTTATGATCCGTCCTGTAGGTGCTCCCTCTGAAAAGAGGCTATCCGAATGGGTGCCGAGGTGTTCCATGCACTGGCAAAGAACTTGAAGAAGCGTGGACTTTCTACCGCTGTAGGTGACGAAGGAGGCTTTGCACCTAAGTTTGACGGTATTGAAGATGCCCTCGACTCTATCATCCAGGGCTATCAAGGACGCTGGTTACGAGCGGGAAAAGATGTGAAGATTGCCATGGACTGCGCTGCTTCAGAGTTTGCTGTGCGGGAGAACGGACAGTGGTTCTACGACTATCGCCAGCTGAAGAACGGCATGCCGGAAGGATCCCAACGGTAAGAAGCTCACCGCAGATGAGCAGATTGCTTATCTCGAAGAACTCATCACAAAATATCCTATCGACTCTATTGAGGACGGACTCGATGAGAACGACTGGGAAAACTGGGTGAAACTGACCGCTAAGATCGGTGACCGTTGCCAGTTGGTAGGCGATGATTTGTTCGTAACCAACGTGAAGTTCCTCGAAAAGGGCATCAAGATGGGTGCAGGAAATGCTATCCTTATCAAGGTGAACCAGATTGGTTCGCTCACTGAAACCCTTGAAGCTATCGAAATGGCACACCGTCATGCGGCTACACAGCGGTTACTCTCACCGCTCAGAGAGACAGAAGATACAACGATTGCCGACATTGCTGTAGCTACAAACTCAGGCCAGATTAAGACCGGTTCTATGAGCCGTACCGACCGTATGGCGAAGTACAACCAACTCATCCGCATTGAGGAAGAGCTTGGTGGCGTAGCAAAATATGGCTATAAGAAGCTTCGCTAATTCACGCTTCAAACCCTCATGGCTCAAAGTCGGGATTGACAATGTGGGCGCATCGGCACGCTTTAAGGGTGCAAAGTCAAAAGAACTGCGCCGCAAGAAAAGCTTTTCTTTATTTTTGGAAGGGAAACTGTCAATCCTAATGATGAGTTTTGAAGATAGAATATGATATGAAAAAGGGTGACCAATGTTGATTGGCCACTTTGTTTCACCATATTGCTATCTGCAAAGTCTGTGGTTCTCGTGCGTATCCGAAAACAGAAAGTGGCGAGTCGTCAAAATGGCTTTTATTTTCTTATGCCTTGCGATAGGTGGTGTAATCCCTATGTAAATACTTTTCCGTTGCGCTCTGTTTTGTTTTGCTTGTCAGTTTGCTCTTGTGAGAATAATCATGGGAAGCGAATAATAGGGTTAATATTCGTCATTATTCTCTACAATCGCTGTTGAATGCTTTGCAATTCAAGAACGAATGCCTTTCTCTTTCCAAATACGCGCTCGTTTTTCAGGAAGTTTACAATGTGTTGACAATCAGATGATTACAGAAATCAAGTTGAAAAACGGACTGAAATCATGCTGAAAAGCGTTGTAATCTGCATCAGATTACAACGTGTTTTGACTTTGAAAGACGAGACACTCTCAGTCATCTTGCATGGTAAAGTGACTGGATTGCAAAGCGGAGACAGAAACAGAGCACTATCGAAACCCATGAAATGACTTCACATTTGCTTGAGAAACGGTTTTTCGTTTCTATTTGCCCGTGGGGAAAAGTGTTAAAAACAAGGAAGAAAATTGACAGTCGAAACGCCCTCCTCTCCCTTGAGAAGAGGAGGGGATAAATTTTCAGAACCGATATACTGCAAAGGTCTTGGCGGGCACTTTCACTGAAAGCATGTTGCCATGAGCCTCGACATCAGAAGTCTAGGGCACCACATGGGTCTTGTTTTTCCAACGAGGTTTGTTGCAGCGAGGGTCGTTGCTAGTGCAGTGTGATAAGCTTGCCCTTGCCAAGATTTTAGAGGCCCGTGAAGGTGAGATTGATGTGCTGTTCCTTGTCTCCGCATTGACAATCTTTCACGATGTAGGCCTTGGCGGTCTTGTCGTACACGGCACTTGCGTAGAGATTTTCGTGGCCTTCGACAGGCTTTCCGCCTTCGGTGAGACTCAAAAACATGGGTGCCTCAGTTTCGTGGCATAAAGCATTTGGACATACCAGTTGACTGAACGCACGCTCTCAAGATTGTTGAACCAGATGAGATCGGGACGCCATTGCCAGCCTTCAACATGTGCGAAGAGGGGCGCATAGGTGGCTTGATAAAACCACGTCGGCATTGCGTTCCAGTCCTGTCATGAATGCCGCTTCAGACAAAGCAGCTTCAAAATTGTTCATAGCTACAGTCGGTTGCTTGTCAAGTCCATGCACATGAGCCGCATATTCGCCTGCAAACACCTTCGGTCCCGATGCGGTTATAGTTGTCATAACGGCCGCATTCTTCAGGAAACCAGTCGGGAGTCATGTATAATGTTCGTCAACAAGGTCTGCACCGAGCCTGCATCTGCTCCCAACCATAATCAAACTCCTGCCACTTGCCGAAGGACCAGACGAGCGCATATCTTGATGTGAGGATAGTTTGGCGCAGTTTGCTTCACAAACAATGCTAATCGTTCGGGATAAAAGCAGGGCCCACTGTTCGTTTCCAATACCAATCTGCTTGAGATTGAATGGTGCCGATGGCTAGCCCATATCGGCGCCGCAGGCGTCCCCATTTGCTCGTAACAGGACCGTTGGCAAACTCAATGAGGTCGAGTGCATCATTGATGATAAGGTTGCAGGTCGGCAGGTGCAGACGTGCGCATTCTTGTCGTTGTCGTCGTTCTGATATTGGCAGGCTAACCGCAACTCAACACAGGAAGCGGTTCGGCTCCAATCTTTTCAGAGACAGGAAGAACTCATAGAAGCTTTCAACCCCAATGTCTCGATAATAATTCGGATACATGCGATGTGGAAACGTATAATTCCATCTGTTCTCGTTCAACGGACGGTTTTCTGCAGGGAGCCAACTGTGTTTTTCCATTGATAACGTGTAGCCAGATCAGTGCCTTCAACGATACAACCGCCGGGGAAACGAGATATGCCCGGATGCAGGTCAGCAAGGTCTTTTTGACGAGGTCGGCACGCATACCTTGCCAGCTGTCTGCAGGAAAAGACTCACATGGTCGATCGTCAACACTCTCGCTGCCTTCAAAGGAAAATGCGGAGCAATCACTTTCAACGGTCTTGTCAGAAGTGAGCGTTGCCGTGTTTTCTGCCATTTTGTTGCTCGTCACAGTGACTGTGGCCTGCTGATAGGACGGTCTTAGCGTCGACAAAGTTCCCATGCGGAACTGGCCTTTGCTACCGAAGGTGTGTAAACGGGCATGACCGTAAAGTCATAATGCATGCCTTTCTGCAGTCCCATGCCGAAGAAACCGCGGTTTTCAAGGCCCGTCCGTTTCTCACGATGCCCGCATTGGCCAATGTTACGTAGTGGGGATTGCGGTCGAAAGCAGGCTGACATCGCTCACGGTGACATCACCGAAGTGTTCAACCCATTAATCGGTCGGGAAACTCAAACGAACGGTTCTCTACCATCTCGGCATAAAGGCCACCATCGGCACCGAAATTGATGTCTTCGAAGAAGATGCCATCCCATCGTCGGCTGTATGGTTGCACCGGGTTTGGTGCCGACCGGAACTGATGTTGTGCGTTGATGCCGACTGAAGTCAGTGCAGTCAACAGCAAAGTCGATAGGATTTTCTTTGTATTCATGTAGGTTTTTGTTATACTTTCAGTGGTATTGTGGGTGCAAAAATAAGAAAATCCACCTCCGTGGAGGTGGATTTTATGAGTTAAAAGGTGGATAAACCGCGTTATTTCATGCAAGGAGAGATAGAGAACTCATAGCTCCGGTCGCCATAGTGCAGGCGATAAGGCTCCAGCGCCATGAACCCCAGCTGTCTGTTCCCGCCCACTCCAGCCTGCTCTTTGTCGATGCAAAAGGTTGGTGAAAGGCGACTTCTTCACCCTGGTAACTGTGTCGTTGTTCTTCTCAAGTCCGTCGTCAAGGTCGGCAATTGCATAGTGGAGGGCCGACATGGAGAGGTCACCCGACAGGCCATGAATTTCAATTCCCGTGCCCGAAGCATTGGTCTGCAGCCACCACTTGATGTCTTGTTTTGTGCCAGTTTCCGTGGACGGATGTGAGGAAGAACTGTTGATCGGCTGTTTGCTTATAGATGCCGATGCGTTCTGAAGCTTTTTCGGTCGCTATAGTTCTCTATTGGACCACGTCCGGAAGAAGCGACTTTGATCCATATCGTATGGCATCTGCATCACCATTCGAAAGCGAAGCATATCGCTTACCTTTGGCATTCTTGTCGGTCGTCATCTGCATCTTGACATTCAACTTGCCTTTTTCGAAGATGGTATAGGTAAGCTTTAACTCGCTTTCACTGCCGGCATGTCATAGCAGTAGCAATGACAGTTGGATGCCTTTCATGGTTCCATTAGCTACCGTTTGAGTGGTTAACGAAACCACTTTTCATTTCAGGATTGCGCCAAACACCAAGCTTTATGCTGGAAATCGGCACCCATATCGTTTGTCTCGTCAAAGCACGCCAGAAGTTGGCTTTCAACGTGCCACCATTGCTCAACATGTCGGTCCCGTCAACTTCATACTAGGTCAACCAGCCTGTTGTTCGGTCGAAACCAAGGGCGAAAGTTGTCGCCTCGCAACGCGGAGAACCGGCTCATTCTTCTTGTCGATGAACTTCACTTTCACGGGTGATGGCTCGTACATGGCATGTGCAACAGGCGCATCTGGACTTGAATTGCTGATGTGCAACCGACTGTCCTTTAGCCATGAGTGGCTCGGCTTCTTTCAGCAGATAATCCACATTTAAGCACATGAATCGGCTGGACTTTTTCATCTAACGGCAACTGAATTTCAGCCGTCTGCTGTGGCTGAACATTCAGATTGTCGATGTTTCCTGATGCAAGTTCATAGCCGTATTCATCCAAGGCAGTCCACTTCAAGCGGTAGTTGCTGAGGTCACGGAAGAAGTATTCGTTTCTTCACACGTAGCTTTCCCAGCCTCCAAGTCCACGGGCTCTGTCCATATATCTTGATACTGATAAGCTAATTCATAGGCATGAGGATTGAGCTGACGGTCGGGACCTATGATACCGTTACAGTTGAAGTTGTTGTCTGATGGGTCGTAGTTGTTGTAGTCACCACCATAGCAATATTCCTCTTGGTTACCTGTTCCAGGTTCCAACGAGGCTGCTTTTGCCTCATAATCAGCCAATGTCCGATTGGCTTTATAATTCGGTTTCTTGTGCAATCCCTGGTCAACAAAGTCCCAATCGAAGCCTCCTTGGAACTTAGGATACTTACGAACGAGCTGCCAATATTCGGCAAGATTGCCCCCGGAATTACCCATCGTGTGATTGTATTCGCATTGAATGAGCGGCAATGTCTTCGTGGAATCAAGGCAGTATTTCTCGCAGTATTTCACGGGATAATACATCGGACAGAAGATATCCGAAGCCCTTCCACCTCTCCATGCAGCGCGTTCATACTGCACAGGACGCGATGGATCCTGTTCCTTAACCCAATCATAAGCTTTGTCGAAATGGTCACAATATTTGCTTTCATTGCCCAAACTCCACACGATAATGCTTGGATGATTGAAGTGAGAAGCTACATTATGCTGGTTGCGTTGCATCACCGGAGCAGCAAACTGCTGCTGAAGCATCAATGAATTCTCATCATAACCGAAGCCATGACTCTCCTGATTGGACTCTGAAACAAGGTAGAGTCCATACTTTATCGCATAGGTCATACCAGCGCGGATCATCGGGATAATGGCATGTTCTGACGGCATTGATGTTCAGACGTTTCACGATTTTGATGTCTTGTATCATGCGTTCTGTGCTCACAACTATAGCCTCCGTCGGGGTCCATCTCATGGCGGTCAGCTCCTTTGATGAGGATAGGCTGGCCGTTGACCAACAGTTGTGATTCTTGATTTCAATCTTGCGGAGCCCACTTCTGTGTGATGACCTCCTTTACCTGGCGCTTCTGGTCTTTCACCGTGGCCACAGGGTATATAAGTAAGGTGTCTCTGCAGTCCATTTCTTCACGTTACGGATGACGAAATGCACGTTTCCACTTTGCCGTTTCTTGAAGTTTGACTCGGTTTTCACTATTGCAACGCCGTTAGCATTCAGCAATTCGAAGTCGATACAGGGTTACCTTTTCGCCGTGACTAGCTATCATGGCATCGCCGTCTGTATAGTTATTGCTGAGGTCAGGAGTGATGCGAATGTCATCAGTATGGATGTTGTTGTCGCGTGAATAAAGGTAGCATTCGCGAGCAACTCCGCTTAATCTCCAGAAATCTTGGTCTTCACTGTAAGACCCGTCACACCATCTGAACGTCTGGAATGCTATGAGGTTTTCACCCGGTTTGAGGTATTTTGTAATGTCATGTTCGGCAGCCATCTTGCTGTCTTCAGTGTAACCGACATACTGACCGTTAACCCAGAGATACATATTCGATGTGACCGACCCGAAGTGGGCAATGACCTGACGGCCTTTCCACGTGTCGGGAAGCGTGATGACACGGCGGTAACTGCCACGTGGTTGTTCTTTAATCGGAACCTGTGGAGGGTTGTCTTTGAAGTGACCTCGCCATGCAAAGCCGACGTTTAAGTATACAGGATCGCCATAACCATTAACTTCCCAGCACCCCGGCACACTCATCTTGCCCCATGAGGCATCGTTGAAAGCAGGCTGATAGAAGTCGGTCGGACGTTCATCGGCATTAGCAACTCAATTGAATTTCCAGTCGCCTTCGAGTGAAAGATAATTGTTCGAATGCTCCTTTTCGCCTTTCAGTGCCTTGTCAGCTGACTCAAAAGCGAAGAAATCGGTGTGCAAGGGAAAGCGGTTCACCTCGTTAACAGCACAGTCGTGCCACTCTGTAAACGTTGGTTGTAGCTGGGCATGACCACATAACGGACTTGCCAAGGCAACCACTGCAAACAAAAGATTCTTATTCATGTCTTAATGGTTTGAAGTTTTTGGGGTATATGGATATGTGGACAAAGATACGCAAAAAAAACATTTCCTGCAAGGAATGGCGAGAGGAATAGCTTGGAGTTTAGAAAGATTATGTTTGGGAAATCATGCCGTCAGATCGGGAACGACACTTGATTTACATCAAAAATTCGCGGTATAATTCATGGAAGTTGGCAACAGATGAGGTTTTCTTTTGAAATTATTTCTATTTTCGCAGACACAAAACGACAATAGGTTTTAGGTTTAGAAGATTGATTAGAGAGCATCTCATAGGTAGTAGTTAAGGTAAGCGAAAAAGATTATTTTTCAGGATATAAAAGATATAACATAGGATTAGTCTGAGGTAAAAACAGAGATTGTTTGAAAGGATAACGTATTACGTTTTAGGGTTTTTAGTTATTATTTTCAGTTGAAGTTAGTTAGTCAATAAGCGTATGTGGGAAGCTGAAGAGCGTCCCACTGATGAATATCGGAGTAGAAATCTCACTCCGATTTTTGTTCTTAGCAGGGTGTGTTGCTTGCCGTTGTCGGCTTTCTGCCTTTTAGCTTATTCGGAAAGCAGCATGGCAGCCGTCTCTTCGGGCGTGTTGAAAGAGCATGCCAGCTAAGCCTTCATCAGAAAAACGACGTCAGGATGTCTTTCACTTCTTTCTCCGTGAGTCTCGGTTCGCCGTTTTCCTTGGTTGCTTTCAGCATGATTTGCCTCACTTGTTCGCGGTAGTCGTCGATTAATGTCTTTTTCTCCCATGTCTGAAAAATAAGTCTGTAAGCTTTTCATTTTATGATTTACAAAGTTACGGAAATATTCTGTATGAAAGACATTTCCAGTCATCTTTATTCCGCAGCAGGAGACAGCGCATGGGCTTATCGGCAACGGCAGCGGCATAACCACATAAACTATGCAAACGCCGGAGAAAGAAATCTTCCTGACGAGGCTGTATCCACAGTGACAACAAGCGGGAAAGAAAGCAGGATGACCGCGCTTGTTTTCAATGTCCAAACACCTTGATTTATAACTCCATTCATATTACAGCTGCAACCCTAGGTCACTTTACAGCTGATAACTTGACGCATAACACGCGGTAACGACGCAGATTACAAAAGCTTGGAAACGCAAGTTGGTTCGTATGTTGCTTTTTCTTTTCATAACAATCTGATAATCATTAAAGTTAACAAAGAGGTTGAGGCGGTTCTGCGTTTGAAGAAAAAGGGGTTGGTTCTGCGGTCAATTATGATTGCGAATGAGGCATGAAAACACTTTCAAGTTCAGTCGGGTATATCAGCCGTAAGGGGGCATGCCTCGGTTATTGGTGCGGCACGCTCTTTTCACTTGTTCCCTGTACTCCTTGGGACTTACTCCCGACCTCATCTTAAAGAAGTTAGTGAAGGCTGAATGGTCTTTGAAATTGAGTTCGAATGATATTTCTCCGATGGTCATGTCGGTCATGCGGAGCAGCTTGCAGGCTTCACCGTAGAGGAAACTCTGCAGATATCCGTTGACCGTATTGCCCGAAACCTCTTTCACAATGCGTGAAAGATAGGTGGAAGTGATGTTCATCTGGTCGGCATAGAAATTGATTTGGCGTTGCTGTCTGAAGTTGTTCGATGCCAGATGAATAAAGATTTTGAAGATGTTTTCCTTGTGTTTCATGTCGTGAAGTCCCGTGATGGGGTGGCTCACTAACTCGCGGACATGCATCTGTATGAGGTGGACAAGGAAGCCAAGCATCTCTTTTTTATAGACGTGCGGCTGGTTTATGGTGCACTCTATCTGTGTGATGATGCCCATAAACTCCGAGGTTTGACTCTCGCTGAGCGCCTTGTAAATATAGGTGTTCAGCAGATTAAACGGAATGACATCGCGCAGATTGTCATCGTTCTTGATGATGTCGTTGTAGAAATCAGACTCAATGAAGAGGAAATAGGCACCGAGTTCGCTGCTGCTTCTGACGAAACCAACGTGCTGCATAGGGGCAGTTCGCAGGATGCTATGCTGCTCTAACCGGATGGTTTTGTCGTTGATGGTCACTTCTGCATACCCGTCTGCGAGCAGGAAAACCGCGCAGAAGTGAACTAAGTTAAGCTGATTGAAGAATGAAGCGACGTTGTCTTCGTTGGCATGCGCTACGGCCACAACTGCTCCAAAGGCTGTGGTTATATCGTTTCGCTCGATAAATTCGGGCAGATTATACAACAGTTCGCTTTTTCATCGACGTAGATTCTAAGAGGTAGAATATCGTATTGCAAATATACAAATTGTTTCTGATTTCAGCAATACTTCATGCTGTTTTTTTGTCGTGACAGCATCTTTTCAATCGCACTTATCGCTTCAGAAAGAACCTCACAAGCAGGAAATTCACCGGCACGCAGACGCAGAACATGGGGATGGGTGCCAGCTTTTCGCTGAAGCCCACAGCGATGAAGAGATGCAACATGAGGTTGCAGGCCGTAATTGATCAAAGATGACTCAAGGCAAAACCCGGCTCCATGGCGCGCATTGGTCTTTACTTTGAAGGTGTAACGGGTGCTGGCAAGGAAGTTGAAAAGAAAGCTCACGGCATAGCCTATGGTGTTGGCGAGAGTGGAGATACGGCATAGCATCAGCAGATAAACGCCATATTGTATCAATGTGGCTATACCGCCCACGAGGGCAAAGCGAAGAACCTCGCCAAGTTGTTGTCGGCGGTTGGGATCTAAACGGCTTATAATAGGCTTCATCGGCATAGTTGAGCATTTCACGGTCGCCTCGGCTGTCGCCAAGGCAATGATATGGAGTTCTGTTCGCGGACAGGTGAGCAGCTTTTTAGATGCGGTTCACCTTCTCTTGTCCATAGCAGTTGGGGGTTGTGAAGCGGCCCGTCAGACGGCCATTCAGCACTTCAACCGCGTGCCTGCTACTTTCACGTCGGGCAAGAACGGCTGAACCCAGTTGTCGATGCTGGCACTGACCACGTAGATTTGGCCTTTCTCCTTGGCCTCGGCAATAGCTTTCAAGGCCTTGGGGCGCAGAAGCTGTCGGCTTTTCGAAGCAAAGTCATGGCATAGTTGATTGAATTCTTCAATGGTTTTTCCCTTGAAAAAATAGGCGAAGACGCGTTGCTTGGCCTTCCAGTTCGGGTAGAGATGCAGTTTCATCAGCACTAAGACAGGACTGAAAAAGCAGGAAACCCAAGAGCAATCTCAGCGTGCCCACGGCATCAACGGATGACCTCAATGAGCGTGTCTTTTGTGGTGATGGTTCCGTCAAAGTCAAAGAGATAAACCGTTTGTTTCATCCTTTCAGCACGTAGATAATCAACAGGAATGTCAGCAGCCAGGCCACGACGACAAGCTGAGTGAAGCGGTCTTTGAGCAGCACTTTGGTCGGATCGCCGCTCTTTTGGTCGACAACGGTGAGCTGAATATAGCGTAACAGCCCCACAAGAACAAAAGATAGTGGTCGATAGAGATAATCGGTTTGGAAGTTTTGAATGACTTCCGGGCTCACCGTGTACATGATATAGCACACCAAGGTGACGCTCGCAGTGATGGTGATGGCTGATTAATGAACGTCAGATTATAGCGGATAGTGTTCTTTCGCGGTGCTTCGCCGGTTCGTTCCATGCGAATGACATCGTCACGACGCTTGGCAAAGCTCATGAAAAGCGTGATGAGGAAGGTCATGAGCACTATCCATTTGCTCAATGGAATGAGTTGCAAAGCCGCCGCAAGCAAACGGAGTACAAAACCGAAGGCCACGATGCACACATCAATAATGGCATACTGCTTTCAAACGGGCGCAATAGGCTAAAGTTGAGCAGCCAGTAGAGGAGAATGCCGCCGGTCTGGAGCGCATAGTCGGGCAGGAAGAACATGCTGAGCATGGAAAGTGCAAAGCAAAATGAACATCAGTCACGTAGGCCACTGACGCGGAAACAGCCCCCGAAGCAATAGGGACGGGAGGCACTTTACAGGGTGACGTCGGTCGTCATCGACATCGTGAATGTCGTTGAAACAATAGATAGATGAGGCGGCAAAGCTATAGGCAAGGAAGGTGATTGCACCTGCCAGAAGCGCTTTTCATTGAATAATTCGCCACCGAAGAACAGCGGAAGCATCACGAAGAAGTTCTTCATCCACTGCTTCGGCCGTAGTATTTTCATGTAATTCTTGATGTTCATAGGGTTTTCTCGATTTGTTTGGATAGGTATTCAACGAGTTTGCTGAGCACAAATGCTAATGGAAGCGTGATCAGAAGACACACCATGAAGGTTGGCCAATAGCTCCATGACTTAGGAATATAGGCCAGAACGAAGTGGATATGAATGAGATAACACTCCAAACTCAATGCACCGACGAACTTGAATGTCTTGTTAAACCACTTCGGCGTGCGTCGGAAAAACTGCGGTTCAAGAGCAGGATTGAGGTCAATGTCAGTGGAATATAGAGCATGCGTTCCACGTAGAGGGGAAACAATCCGTGGCGTTGCTGTTCGAGGAAGATGCTTGCAAAGAGCGTCATTACAAACAGAATAATCACCATCCAGATGCCCGCGCCGTCAATACGTTGCTTTGTTCGCACCATTTCTCCCATGTTGATGCCGATGAAGAAAATGGGAACGCGACTCCAAAAGATTTCAATGTGCCCCACAGCTTGATGAATTGGTGTGACATATTCCACGAGAATGCACCACATAATCATGACAACGGGGAGCCAACGGTAAATGGGATGTCGGCGGATAAGCTCCATGTAAGCCGGTGCAAAGCAATACAACATCATGATTGCAGGGATATACCAGAACGTAAGTTCATCGTGGAGCCAGAAGTCCCAGTTGATAGTGATGTCGCCAATCAGGTCGAGCCATGCCATGAAGTCGCCGCCATGAAAGCGCGGAATGTAGTAGAGACAGGCCATAATCAGCCATGCGGGATAGATGCGCAGATAGCGTTTGGTGAAGAAATGTCGGGCAGAAGACTTCTTCATCCATGAGAACCAAAAGACCTATTCCACTGAGGAAAAGGAACATGTCTACACCGATATTGCCCATTCGTCTGAGTCCGAAAAAGAGGTCGTTTCTCGGCAGACTGACATGGAAAAAGCATGATGAAAAGCATGGCAGCTCCCATCAGTTCACCGCGATAACGCGATATGTTTACGAGTTCAATGTCCTGATTTTCATTTTGATGGGAATGCGTTTGATGATTTCACGGAAGGCCCATGCCAGCAAACGCTCGTCACAATGTAGAGTAGGAAGCCTGCGTAATAGTCTCCCTGTCGGCTAAGAGGAATAAAAATCTTACGTGTGATAGGGTGGCAAACGAATAGGGCTGCACTGATGCCTCCTGTCCAAACAAGGGCCTTGTTGACGTGTTGAAAGGACGCATGGAAACAGTTTGACCAATGAAACGGTTGCCGTGCAGATGAAAATAGGTACGAAAGTCCAGCCTGTGAAACTCATGCTGAACCAGAAAATCATGAAGACTGAACCGACAAACAGGGCTGCATGTGTCTTCAAATCCATGGGGCGACCATAGCGGGCATAGAGAATGCCGAGTCCGAAAGGCAGCATGCCGCCCATGAAATTATAGCGATAACGGTTCAGTTCCTCGCTCTCTGGCCCGAAACAGAACTGCAATGCCACGCAAATCACCATTAAACCGACTGTCCAACTCCAATGTCTGCGGGCGATGAAAAGGCGGAAAACCAAGTAGAGTTGCAGCATTAAGCCGAAGAACCAATAGGGACCTGGCCAGATGATAGCGTCGGGACGAGGCAGAAGATTATTGAACATGCCGAGCATAGCCACGATGTCTGATGCTTCGTAATGATGCGAATGAGGGGTCATGAGATCAATCATCGTGAAGGCTACGAAGCTCAATATCATCATCTTGAACAGCTTTTTGTAATGGTGTTTGCATGAAGCTGAAGACGCTCAAGCCCACTTCTGTCTCTTTGCAGACTCTGCCCATCGGCTGAAGTCTCGTATTTCATCACCAATCCATAGGCACTTAGAAACAGAAACACAGGTACACCATAGTGGCCAAAGAACGATAACAGATGCATGGGGAGCAGTTCGTCGGGAGCTGAAAAGCACCTGTCTGAACCAGTTAGTATTGCTTTGAAAATACTGATATTCATTTCTCCTTGACCACCAGGGTTGAGCCAATGGCAATAGTTATGCATGAAGATACCGATGATAGCCAGCCCTCGCATGGCTTTACATTCGGCACTGGGTGAGCAGTTGATGGTTCATTTCTTGTTCTTTTTCTCCTTGTAATAAGCTTCCGCGCAACTTGTCGTAATCGGTGGTCGCCTTTAGGATTCTGGGACGCATTTCATCGTAATGATCGCTCAGAATGTTATATTCGGGATGATAGTCTTTAGCCCTGAATGCCAGCCAAATAAAGCAGCATGTGGGGCAGCGCATCAGTCATGAAGCGACGTCGGCGAGCCTGAACGACCTCGCGAAATATCTCCGGATGCCGGTGCGCATACTTCGGAGAGCAGTATATCCAGAATGGAATTTCAAACTCATAGTGGGCTAATGGCCAGTCGATGGCAGCCGAATGATTGCGGCAAATGAAGCCCCGCGACTCCTCATAGCACTCTTCTCCGTGGTCGGGCATATAGATAACGATAGCATCTTTGTTCTCAAATCGCTTGCAGATCTGGTCGACAATCGAGTCATTATAATGCACGGCGTTGTCGTAGTAGCTTAATATGGTGCGCTGTTTTCTCGGACAGTTCGGGGCGTTTCTCGGTGTAGTCGTCAGCAGAGAACTTATATTGTTTCTTCGGACAGCGCGTGCGATAGTTCACATGTTGACCTATCAGGTGGAATATGGTGAGTTAGGGACCCTTGGTATCTATCTTTCCTTCTTTCACGAAATGGTCGTAGTCGGCCAGTAAGTCCTCGTCGAACACGTGCAGTTTTTCATTGCGGAGGTCAAACTGTGCCTTGTTCAATGTGGGGTTATTCAGAAGAATCCCCGCTGAAATCATATACGGCAGCGTTGGCTTCTATCAGGAACTGATTGGTTAGGAACTGCACTTTTATAGCCTGCTTTTGCGGAATAATTCGGGGAAAAGTGGGTAGTCGCACCAGTCTCCCTGCTGTCCGACGACGTGCATGGAGAATACATTTTAAAGACATAACTCGTCAGGTTCCATGGTGCCACCACGTCGGAATAGGGCACAGGAAGCCGCGATGCTCGCGTTTAATCTGTCGAGGCGTGGTCGGCGAAGTAGCCATACTGCTGGGAATGATGTTTTCCATAGCTTTCTCCGATAATCAAGACGATGTTGGGTGAACGGAATGAGCAGCTGTCAACCTTTCACCTTGTCGGATGCAGCCACGAGTTTATCCACCTGTTTTGCAGCTAATTTGTTGGCATAGATGCTGAAGACGAGGCGGCTGAAAGGCGTATAGAGCACGGCATGGTCTTTCTCGGTGAGCGTGTGTTCCACTTCTCCTATCGAGCGTCCGCTCATCAGTTTCCACGTGGCCGCCTTGTTGTGGGCCGATGCAACAGCGCCCCATACGACCATGAACAGCGTAAACAGTCCTGCAAGGGGATAGTATTTCTCAATTGAAAACTGTGGAAGATGCAGTCGTTTGATGCGTGGAAGATAGGCAAGAAAGATGTTGAACACAGCCAGAAGGATAATCCAACCGACATTGCTGAACAGGAAATCGGCCGAAAGAAGACTCGAAATGAAATCCAATGCCTCGCGACTGTTGGTCTCGCCAACGAGCATCAGCATGGAAGGATTAAGCGTAGAGCCGAACTTTACGAAGCAATAGGTGTCGGCTAATGCCACACTGTATAATATAATGTAGAGGAAGAGACGTACCCATCTGCGTGCTTTCAGGGGACAAGCATCAGCAGAAGACAAATCACATAGAGGTCGACAAACTGCTCTATATACAGGTTTTCATAGACTGTTGCACCTTTGAAAGGCGGTAAAGTAATCCAGGCACACAAGCAACTCAGCACATACATCATTACAAAAACAATGCATTGCCTTTCACGGGACTGAAAAATCTTTTGCGAATAAGCAGTTTAATGGCTTCACTATCTTCATCAAATCCTTATTTTCTGCAAAGTTAGTGCAAACGAAGCAAACATCAAAGGAAAAGTAAAGAATGTTCTTTTCCTTTGCGTTTCATGCAGTGCAACCTGACTTAAAATCAGTGTAGTCTAATTTGATTTAAAGTCGGTGCAAACGAAGCGAGCATCAAGGGAAAGCAAAGTGTTCTTTTCTCCTTTGCGTTTGTGAAGTGCAGCCTGGCAACTATACAAAGTCAGTGCAGCCTAATTTATTTAAAGTCCCAGTGCAAACGAAGCGAGCATCAAAGGGAAAAAGCAAAAGCATCCTTTACGGGGCCCAGAAGCTCTGATTACGGCCTTGGAACGCAATACACTTACAGAGTTCCACGCGCTCACTTTGGCTCAGAAGCCTCTGTACAGCCTTGAAACCTCCCGGGCCGTCTTGTATTCAGCCGGCATTCTGATAAATCTAGGTCTCATACTTCTCGCTACCATGCATAAATCAAAGATTAGAATTAATAGATGATGAATTTCGAGCCATAGCAAAGTCCTTTATAGCTATTCGTCGTGCATGTGCGAAGCCGATTTTCACCGTTTTCTTATCTTCCCAAGTTTGGGAAAGCATTTTTCTGTGAACGCCTGTTGTTTCTGCAATCGCTTTCTTAGACGTTTTTCTTGGAGTAATACTGAAATGGTGCATCTTTGCTTCACTGGTTAATTGATCAAATTTCAATACAAAATAATTAATTAATCTTGAGACCGTGGTCTCCCCTTTGTTTTAATATATGTTTTAATCTATCTTCTTGTTTCCGCTCTCGGGAGGGCTGCGAGGCGTCGCTATCCTCTCGGAGTTTTTATAGTCCTTTGTAAACTATTTATCACCGGAGACTGTCGCATTTACTAATTTAAACTGTATGTCCCTTTCTTAGATAATCTTTTATATATCAATAATTTCAATTAAATTTGTAATTAGATTACCAAATGCAATATCTATGAACAAGAAGTATCAAGTATTCCCATTCAACCTTCTAAGTGATTTGGAAAGAATGAAAGAGCAAAAAGTAATCGAAACTTTGCTCAACAAAGATTGCATCCCTGTGGGTATGGAATATTTTTCCAGCTGCAGGAAGATCAGACGACATGATACAGCTTATAGATGAATGTGACTATTATATTTTGATACTTGAGGTAAATATGGTTCAGTGACCTTCCTCTAAGAAAAAGTTATACTCAAGCTTGAATATGAATACGAGTTGAAAAGAATCCCCATATCAGATTTTTATCTCGAAAACAAGAATGAGTTAACGGCAGACAAAATAGAAATAGAATCTGAACTAAGAACTAAATTTTCTGATTTTGAATCATTGGTTAAAAGTAGAATGTGTAAAAGCTGGACAAATGCAGATGATTTAGCAGGAAAGGTTTCACTAAAGTTTAGATTATCAGATAAAGCATCACCCACGCTGTGGATGGGTGAGAGGAAATGAGTGTAGCTTCATCTGAAAGCTAATGCAAAAATAATAAAGTTGCAAGAAGAAAAATGAAAAAGCAGTTCAACAAATCAATTTTCTAAGTTCAAAGTTACCAGTGAAACCGAACAATATATGCAAGGTGAAAGATCTTTTCACATTACATTATAGTGAGTGTATATCCTTTCAACGGATTCACATGATAAAGAAAAAGTTTCATGGAATGAGATATTCCTATCAGTATGCACTTGCTACTTAAACCTGTTTCAGAAGAAAGTATAGAAAAAGGCTCCAAAAAGAATTTACCAGTATTTTACGTTATAGACAAGTCTGACTTCTCAAACAATCCTTATACAATTAATGCATTAAAGCTTATAAGTACAGATATCAGAAAAGATTGTGGCAGTTCTGCATATACTTATTAGGTATTGACACAATATGGCGATCCGAAATGGTTAGATTTAAGCTATCAAGCGATGTAATCTTGAATTTTGCATGTTTTCCTAATATTGTCTTTTCTGTCTTCATCCTTTTATTATTTGATGAAAAAGCTGAATTTAGAAGATTTTCAGCTCTTTGGGAGCTTTTACTATCAACAAAAGTGTCATCATTCAAAAGAATAGCTCAGAAAGTCTTTCTGCACCTTTGCTTTGAAAACTTCAGAATGATGTATTTCAGTAAAGTTTCTGCTAACTCTTCTATGGATAATTTGTGGTTTTCAATTTCATGTTGAATATTCTGCATGTTCCTTAAACATAAAGTCGTGGAATGGGAGGGCGAGAACTTTTCTCTTGACTTTTCCAGAGCAGCAAAATATTCATTCTTATCCTCCTTCAACACTTTATTAGGAAGCAAACCAAATTCATGCTGAAGATGATTCATCATCAATCTTGACATTCTACCATTACCGTCGGCCCATGGATGAATCATTACGAGTTTTAGATGTGCGTCAAAAGCTCAATCGGTATGCTCTCATATACATCAGGATGTTTTAAACAGCGGTTCCGTCTTTCATTCATTTTCTTCACAGAATTCTTTGAGTCTCTGTGCCCTTTCAAGTAATTCATGTATGCTTTCCGCAGGTCAGCTGTTACATTAAGGAGACGTAAGTCTCACTCGCGAGGAATCGAAGAAAGCCTCCAAACCACTGATTTCTGCTCCTGTCTTTCGCATGACCAATGAAGATAAATGCTTCAACACACCAACTAGAAAAAGGCGTATGTACCTGGCTAACTCCATGCTTCTTTCATAGGCAGCTTTTAGGTCAAGGTTCATCTTCTGCTCAACGATACTTTTTACGCTTGGCAGGCGTCTCATCAAAAAGTCGATGATTGTCTGTCTCGGTCATTGTAGAACCTTCAATGCCCGTGAGAATGAGTTATTACTGAGTACAGATGGATCATAATCTATCTGTTTCTCAAACTCAATCTTTACTATTCTTCCAGCAGTTCTAAAAATTCCTGTTTGTTTATCATAGTCTTACCTAAAGATACCAAAAATGCTAAATTTCGGTAGATTAAACAATTTTCAATAAGAAAAGTACCATCGGATAGGGGTAGATTCATCTTTGGTTAATGTCGCAAAATAAGCGCTGTTGACAATAGAATCTCAGACTCACGAAATAGGCTAATTTAAGTTTCATAGTTCATGAGTAACGTTGATTCCTAGCAAAATCATCATTCACTGAACCTAACATCGCCCAAATGAAGAAACTCATCGAGTTTTCAGATGATATCATCAAACAAGCAATCTGCCAAAACCGTTCGTTCATTGCGCGTGTGCTGAAATGGGCCGATTATCAACAAAGGCCATCTTCAATATTTACGTGATAGAAATCGGCCATGGTTCTCTATAGACTAGCTCTCCCTTGTAAAACAGCATTGTCGTCAGCGTCTCATCGAGAATACATGAACTATCCGAAAAGCCGTTGTTCCTTGGCTTATATGAGGCTGTTTCCAAAGTCTCATCACCCTTGTTTGTACAATTGCGTCAAATGAACTTGCCATCTGCATCAAGTTACCACGCAATTTTGCGTCAAATTGGCTGTAATCTGCATCAAGTTACAAACCGAAGTGACAGACTTCGCACGAAAAGGAAATGAAAGAAAAAAACTCGAAACCATGAAAACAACTTCGCATTAGATTATCCTCTTTTCGGAACAAGGATGAAGATGACTTACTTCTTGTTTGCTTATTTACAAAAACTATACAGGGATTTTGTAAATAACTTACTATTTCCCTCTACCTTTGTATTTACGAACGAAACAATAATATAATCTTTACGAAATCTTATCACGGTCTGTATGGTAACATCTTTGATAATTCTGCAACTGTTTATAGTCTTGGCGCTCATCTTTATCGGTGCACGTGTTGGCGGCATCGGCCTTGGTATCTATGGCATGGGTGGGCGTGTTTATCTTGGTTTTCATCTTCGGACTGGAAGCTCGGGAACCCGCCTATCGACGTGATGTTGATTATCGTCCCGGTCATCACTGCGGCAGCTTCCTGCAGGCGGCAGGCGGATTAGACTATCTTGTGGGGCTTGCTGCAAAGTTTCTGCGCAAGCATCCCGAACACATTACTTATTATGGCCCACTTGTTACGTGGCTTTTCTGCCTCGTTGCTGGTGCAGCCCACACGTCGTATTCACTGCTCTCGATTATCCTGAGATAGCCACCAATTCGAAGATACGCCCAGAACGACTGTTGAGTGTGGCTGCGATAGCAGCTTCATTGGGCATCACGGCGAGTCCTGTTTCAGCAGCTACGGCCGCCATTATCTCTGCCGATCTGCTCGGTGGAAAGGGAATTGAACTGAAGAGATATTGATTATCTGTGTTCCGGCATCGCTGATAGCCATTCTCGTGGCGTCATTTTGTTCAAAACCGTATAGGAAAGAGCATTGATGACCCCGAATACGGCGCTAGGGGTGAAGGAAGGCATCATCAATCCCGAGCAGGATGCCAAGAACATGGAACAAATGGAAGATCATCCCAACCCACGGGCGAAATACTCGGTGATAGCATTCCTTGTGGCCGTTGTTATGATTGTGATATTCGGTTCGGTCGCCTTCCTTCGCGCCATCTTTTATGGTTGATGGCGAAACGGTGCGCAGGGAATGCCCGAAACCATTGAAGTTGTCATGATGGCTATGCTCGACCGTCATCCTGCTTGTAGGTAAAGCCAAGGTGCAGGATGCCGTGAAAGGCAGCGTCTTTGGTGCCGCATGAACGCTATGGTGGGCATTTTCGGAATGCATGGATGGGCGATACGTTCTTCAATGGCAACCTTGCTTTCTTCAAAGCACACATTGCAGGCATCGTAACTCAATATCCGTTCCTCTTTGCCGTAGCGTTGTTCTTCATGTCGATTATGCTCTTCTCGCAGGCTGCAACCGTAAGAACGCTCTATCCGTTGGGCATTGGTTTGGGTATTGCTCCATTAGCATTGGTGGCCATGTTCCCTGCCGTGAATGGCTATTTCTTCATTCCCAACTATCCTACCGAGGTTGCTGCAATCAACTTCGACCGCACGAGGAACCACGCGCATTGGTCGCTTTGTCATCAACCATAGCTTCCAGTTGGCTGGCTTCATCACCACCTTCGTGAGCATCGGTGTGGGCTATTTAGTCATCACCTTTCCTCTGTGAGAATTTTGTAACCTATTATAACATTATTATTAACCTATAAAACATAAGGAGTATGAAAACATTCAAGATTTCTTTTTGATGCTTTTTGCATTAGTCTTTACGCTGACCGTAACTGCAAAACCGAAGATTCGCATCATCGCTACAGTGGAACTATCGCCGGAGTGAGTGCCAGTGCAACCTCTTCTGCTTATGAGTGCAGGCCAGGTGGGTATTCAGACACTGATAGATGCAGTACCCCAAATGTAAGGATTTAGCAGAAGTAAGTGGCGAGCAACTCGTCAATATTGGTAGTCAGGACATGAATGATGCCGTTTGGTTAAAACTTGCCAAGCGCATCAATCAGTTGTTGAACAAGGAAGGTTATGACGGTGTATTGGTGACCCACGGAACTGATACCATGGAGGAAACAGGCTACTTCCTGAGCCTCACTGTACATAGCGACAAGCCTGTTATCCTTGTAGGCAGTATGCGTTCTTCAACGGCAATCAGCGCTGATGGCCCTGCTAACCTCTACAATGGAGTGGCTGCTTTGGTTGACCCATCATCAAAGGGACATGGCGTTATGGCTTGCATGAACAATGAACTCATCGATGCCAAGAGCCTTATCAAGACCCATACGACCGACTGTGCTACGTTCAAGGGCACTTATGGTGAAGTTGGATATGTCTATAACGGTAAGCCTTATTACATCTTTGAGCCTACTTACAAGCACACCATGAAGAGCGAATTCAATGTTGACAACCTTGATAAGCTGCCGCAAGTAGGCATCATCTACGGTTATGCCAACTGCTCAACATTACCTATCGAGGCTTTTGTGAAGGCTGATATGCTGGTATCAGTGGCGGAGTAGGTGATGGTAACTTCTATAAAGATGTGTTCGATGTTGCTGTTCAGACTCAGCAAGAATGGTACATTCAGATTGTACGTTCAAGCCGTGTTCTCTGCAGGACCTACTTGTTTGAACGGCGAAGTTGACGACAGCAAGTATCATTTCGTTGCAGCCTTGAACCTCAATCCGCAGAAAGCACGTGTGCTCTTGCAGCTTGCTTTGACTAAGACACACGACTGGCAACAAATTCAAAAGTATTTCGAAGAGTATTAAACCATGAATAAGACATTGTTAACCTGCGCATTATTGACCGCATCATTGACGGCAGGCGCACAGAACGGAGCCAATATCGGCATGGGTGGAAGCGAAGGCAACTACGCTTCATTAGCCGAGAAAGTGGCAAAGATAGAGAAGAAGAACGACGCTTTCAACGTGTATTTCAACTATGCAGCAAGCTTCCAGGCTGAACGAAACAGTCTCGTTGACGAGTGGCATACAGGCTTTGCCAACAAGCAGTTGCGCCTTGAAATCAAGGGTAATATCGGCGATCATCTCTTCTATCGTTTACGTCATCGACTGAATAAAACCAATGAAGCCCGCACCCAAGACAACTTCTCTAAGGCTACAGATATCATGATGGCCGGCTGGAAATTCAACGACAAATGGAGTGTTCAAGCCGGTAAGATGTGTCAGATTTGGGGAGGCTTTGAGTTTGATGAGAACCCTATGTACATCTATCAGTACAGCGATATGGTCGACAATATGGATAATTTCATGGCAGGCGTCGTGGTTTCTTATAAGCCTGTTCCAACCCAGGAGTTTGCCGTTGAGGTGTCGGATGCCAACAATGATAGCTTTTAGCAAGGTGTATGGAGCAGGTGCCGCTTCGCAGGAAGAAAACAGCGTTCGCCCATTGACCTCATCACGAAATCCACTGACTTACATTGCAAGCTGGAACGGAAGCTTTGCTGATGGCATGATCAACACGCGCTGGTCGTGGGGTATTCGAGACGCAGGCTCGCCACAAATACAGCCGTATGCTTATACTTGGTCAGCAGCTGAATCTCGATAAATTCCAGTGGTATGCTAGACTACATGGGGCATGGGATGCCTTGGATCGCCTTGGAATAGCTACATCCGATTTGGGCTTGAATGGCGGAGGTCACAACCTTTATGCAAGCGATGTTCACTACAATAGTTTCATTACTAAAGTCAATTGGCAGTTTGCTCCACATTGGAACCTGATGCTCAAGGGTATGTATGAGACGGCAAGTGTCAGTAAGTTGGAGCGTGGAAAGAACTATCGTAAGAGTTTCGGCTACATGAGTAGTGTGGAATATTATCCACTGAAAGATCAGGATTTCCGCGTATTCTTAGCTTATGTGGGTCGCAAATACGATTTCAGTGAGAAGTCGGGACTGAAAGATTACAACACCAACCGTGATTGAGTAGGGCTGCATGTATAGGATAAAGGCGTTCTAAACACCTGCCTCTTCCCCTCAAAAAGCCTTCCACGGCCCCTCCGAAAGGAGGGAGGCTGAACAAACGGAGGCTTTTTGGGGAATAAAACGAAAGAGTAAATATATTAATAATTGTGGGATTGAGACACTGTTCATTAAAAATAATTTCCTCATTCAACATTCCCACCCACATTAATCATTAGACTTTTGGAGACCATTCAACACTTCTCATTCCACATTCCACATTAAAATAACTTCTCATTCACCATTCAACATTTCAAATTATACAATTATGTCAGAAGAAAAATTCAGAATAGAGTCCGACCCTTTTAGGCGAGCTTAAAGTGCCGATGAACGCATATTATGGCGTACAGACACAGCGGGGTATCAACAACATGCACATTTCACGCAAAAAGATGCGTGACTATCCCGACTATGTCGTAGCTATTGCCTATGTGAAATTAGCAGCCGTGCAGACCAATCACACGCTTGGTGTCATCAATGACGAGATTGCCGGCGCTATCAGTCAGGCTCGTCAGGAAATCATAGATGGTAAATTCCATGAAGACTTTCCTATCGACATGATGCAGGGTGGCGCCGGAACATCTGTCAATATGAATGCCAACGAGGGTGATTGCCAACCGTGCACTCGAAATCATGGGCCATAAGAAGGGCGAGTATCAGTATTGTTATCCTAACGATCATGTGAACTGTGGGCAGAGCACTAACGACGTTTATCCTACTTCTATCCGTCTGGCACTCATCCGTATGAACAAGAACCTTGTGGCAAGTCTCACGGGACTGATCAGTGCCTTGCGCTATAAAGGCGAGGAATCAGGGATGTTCTGAAAATGGGTCGCACACAGTTGCAGGACGCTGTGCCCTATGACTTCAGGCCAGGAATTCAATGCTTATGCCAACAACCTTGAGGAGGAAATCCTCAATCTGGAGCGCAATGTCAAGCTGTTGCATGAGATTAACATGGGTGGTACGGCTATTGGAACCGGTCTGAACGCTGTTCCCGCTTTGCAAAACTTTTGTGCCGCCAATCTGAGTAAGCTCACGGGAGAACCTTTCGTGTCGGCAACCGATCTTGTCGAGGCTACTCCTGACACGGGCGCCTATGTCAGCTTCAGCAGTGCTTTGAAACGATTAGTGCCGTTAAACTCTCAAAGATGTGCAACGACCTGCGCCTTATGTCATCAGGACCTCGTTGTGGTCTTAACGAAATTAATCTGCCTCCAAAAGCCCGGGCTCTTCCATTATGCCGGGTAAAGTGAACCCTGTTATCCCGGAAGTAACCAATCAGGGTCTGCTTCAAAGTCATTGGTAATGATGCCACAGTGACATTCGCTGCCGAGGCCGGTCAGCTCCAACTCAATGTCATGGAGCCTCGTAATCACCGAATGCCTCTTCGAAAGTCTCTGGTGGTTGCACAATGCTATTGATACGCTGACCGAGGAGTGTATTCTCGGTATTACGGTCAATAAGGAGCGTTGCTACGACATGGTGAAAAACTCTATCGGTATTGTTACGGCATTGAATCCTCACATTGGCTACAAGAACAGTACGAAAGGTGGCTAAGGAAGCCCTTGAAACCAACCGTTCTGTCTACGACATTGTGCTTGAGAAAAGAACTTATGACCAAGGAAAAACTTGATGAAGCACTCGATCCTAAAAACATGCTCGTGTCGCATAAGTTCATCAAATAATCAATTTCTTTTCAAATCATTTGAGGCTGCAAGGAAATTATCCCTGCAGCCTTTTTAATGTAAAATCTTTAAATAGTCTCTGCGAAAGAGATATCTTTTTGATTTTTAAGTATTAATGGAGAAAAGGGGATCCATACACTACTACATAATCGATATATAGTCAACAGGTTAGTTTCTTTGAAGTGTTGGAGTTCTGTGTTTTAGTTTTGAAAGCGGTAGGAACAGTGTGTCTCATTTCTATTTCATGCGTTACATGCAAAAAACTTGAGGGATAAACATGGAGTGAACAGAAAAATAATTATCTTTGCAGAAAGATATAACGGCCTCTGTCAGTATGAAATCAAACTGTCGTAGCGGCACTGTCAACAATTTCCATATAACAGGACATACATGATATTATGCAAAAAACAAGACAAAAATCGTATATCAAGACTCCTTCAGAAAGAATTGGCAATAATCTTTCAGGAGCAAACTCGTATGATGCATGGCGTGATGGTGAGTGTTACGCGTGTGAAAATCAGTCCCGATTTGAGCATCTGTACGGCTTACCTAAGTGTCTTTCCAAGTGAGAAGGGCGAAGAAATCGTCAGGAATGTCACGGCCAACATGAAGACGATACGCTATGAACTGGGGCGCCGTGTCCACAATCAACTGCGCATCATTCCTGAACTTCGCTTCTTCATAGACGACAGTTTTGGATTATATTGAGAGGATAGATGAATTGCTGAAAAAGTAAACTAAGGGTATAAGAGGCGGTTAAGCGAGTTTTTCTTTTATGAATTTCCCTTTATATGTTGCCAGACGCTATCTCTCTTTCGAAGAAGAGTACGAATGCTATCAACGTGATATCTGTTATCTCGGTGATTGGGTTATCGTGGCTACAATGGCACTCGTGATAGTGCTTTTAGCGTCTTCAATGGCTTTCACGACCTCGTTGCTACGTTCTTCACAAACTTCGATCCACAGCTCGAAGTGGTGCCTACGCAGGGATGAAAAACCGCTCTCGAGTGACGACCCTTTATTAGCGAAGATGAAGGCTTTTGCCCGAGGTTGATGTGGCAACAGAGAGTGTGGAAGACCAGGCTTTGGCTATCTATCAAGACCATCAGGCGATGGTTATCGTTAAAGTGTCGACGATAACTTCGATCAGTTGACCCACATTAAAGACATCTTTGTTTGGCGACGGCACGTATAGTCTGCACGCAGGCAACCTGCAATACGGCATCATGGGCATCAGATTGGCTGCTGCTTTTGGGGCACAGGTGCACGCTTTGGAGACTATCTTCGCATCTATGCTCCACAGAAAGAAGGGGCAGTTTGACGCCACCAAATCCAAGCGAAGCCTTTGTTGTTGTTGACTCACTGTTATCGCCTGGTGTGGTGTTCTCGGTCAATCAAAAGCAAGTACGACAAGAACTATATCATTGCACCGATAGCCTTTGCCCGCAACCTCTTCGGCAGCAAGGACGTCTTTCCTCGCTTGAGTTCAGACTCAAAGATGGCAGCGACCTTGATGCCGTGAAGAAGGAAATGCAGGAGATTGGAGGTACAAAATATAAGGTGATGGACCGTTTTGAGCAGCAGGGCTGACACCTTTCAAGATCATAGCAGATTGAGAAATATATCGCCTATATCTTCCTTTACATTCATTCTTATTGTGGCGTGCTTCAATATCATCAGTTCACTCTCGATGTTGATTATCGACAAGAAAGAAGACGTGGTTACACTGCGTAATCTCGGTGCCAATGACCGTCAGATTTCACAGATTTTCTTGTTCGAAGGTCGTTTGATTTCGGCTTTCAGGGCAATTATTGGTATTGATTGGGGTTGCTGCTCTGTTGGTTGCACAGCAATATGGGACTTGTTTCAGCTCGGCAGTAGCAGTGGAAGCTTTGTTGATAACGCCTACCACCGTCGGCGTTCATTATGATGATGTGGCGCTGATTTTTCCTCACAGTGATTGTTGTGGGCTGGGTAGCAGTGGTATCCGGTGAAGAGCCTCACTAACCCCTCTCCAAGGAGAGAGAGTAGTAAGACAGAGTCTTATTAAAAGTCTATGTATGTCGCATTTTACTCCATTTCTAAGAGATAGAATTTGTGTGTTAAAGCTCTCTCTGCACACGTCATGTATATCATATGTGTACTCCATTTCTATGAAAAAGGAAATTACGTGTCGCAGCTCCCTCGCCACATTAGGTGATACCGCTTTACTCTTCTTTAGTTTCTTAAGCGCTCCATGAGTGCTCCCCTCTCTTTGGAGAGGGGTTGTCGATGAGCTTTCTCACAACTCCACATGCTCCACTTCCCTGCCTTTTCATGCAGGAGTACCCCGAGCCGATTCCTTAAAAGCGTTCAGGGTTCTCGGTCGTCAGGCATCGGCATGAACCGCCATGAGTGAGTTGATGTTCCGGCGTCAGTATGCCGGCGGAGATAGTCCTGCAGACTCCCTGCTACGTATTCACCTTGCGGACGATACGCACGCCCGGACGCACATATTTCACGATCTTTCGGCATCAGGATAGTAGTGTGTGCAGCCAGCGATATGCGGTGTCAATATCAGAATCGTGCAACATGAGTTCATCAATACGCTTCTTCACGAAGTAATCGGCGCCTGGACTGTCGGCTTCATTGTATTCAACCAAGGGTACCCAGAACGGACAAGCCACGCCCGTGACCTTGATTTCGGGCCATAACTTCTTGATTTCAAGGTCATAACTATGGCTTTTCACGGTTCCCTCGGTAGCCAGAAGCCCCACGTGGTTGTTCTTTGTCAGTGTGCCGATAATCTCTGCTGTAGGGCGGATTACACCCGCACGCGGCGCATGGATCAGAGTTGGGCAGGTCGTTCCGCTGAATACTGCGCAATGCTTTGGCCGAAAAGCAGTGTTGCAACCAAGGATAACGAGGTGACAACCTAATTTGAAAAGCTTCATCACGGCCTGCCGCGTGAACTGATAGACCACATCGAACGAGCGCGTACCATAAGGTGCACGGGCATTGTCGCCAAGGTAGATATAATCGTATTGTGGCAGCAGTTGACGGATACCATGAAGGATAGTGAGCCTCTCAGCCCGAATCGACACACCGATAGGGGCGGTTTCTCTGGGAACATAGGCATCTTTTATTTCTTTACGGCGTCTTTCACCAGCGCATTGATGTCTTCACCGACGGCATTATTCACGTAGGGAACGGCATCATTGTCTGTGTTGAGGATGAAAAGCATAGCCACGGTCTGCACCGATACAGCTACAATTGCACGCAGGCGCACTTTCAAAGCAGCCTTGCTTTCGGCATCTGCCTGGGCAAGCAAGCGTTTCGATTCGTTCTTGAAAGCTTCGTTCTTCTCCATCATCTCTTGCAGTTCGGCCTGTCGTTTTTGCAGAATAGAGGGCGCAAAGTCACGCTGTCCATCGAGAAACTGCTCGTATTTCTTATTGAAATCGTCTTCAACGCGCTTACCTTCTTCTTCATTTTGCACGCAGCGAGGCCATGTCGCGCTCTGCAATGGCGTATGCGGGCACAGCACAATGCTTCTGAAAAACTGAAATAACCATTTAATGGTGTCTGTGCGCTGGCAGTGAGCGTCATTGCCATGAAAGCAGATGCAAATAAGCTTTTCATCTTTTTCTTGATTTATATTGTTTTGTGAAATCCGTGAATTTGCTGATTGATTTACAGCTATGAAATGATGTCAGCCCTGTTTCAGCTCCTGATATTCACAGAATTGCAACAGCAAAACATGACGACACCCTTCGTATAATTTGTTGCGAAGATACAATCTTTATTACTTTCAAAGTTTTTAGAATGGAATTGTCTTTGCAAAGGTGCAGAAGGCGGGTGCTTCTGTGATATCAAACTTGATACTGCTGCTGTATCAGGCTTTCGGAGGCTTTACAGCACTCACACCTGCGATTTCCTTCGACTTTCCCACAGATATCATTAACAATTTTCGAGCTCACCAAATAGAAATGAAAATGCGCTTTCCATGCTTGTGCGAAACTTTTTCATGGCTTTGAAACTTTCATTTCTATCATCTTATGCTGTAATCTGACGCTAATCACGTTGCTATTCTGCATCAGATAGCATCGTAAAATGAACAAGTTATGTGGTAATTTGACGCAAATGGCATGGTTTTTCAGCGTGATTTCACTTCATAACTTTGCCTTTATTTTCGTAACGTTTTTGATTGTCAATACATTGTAAACTCGCAGAATACGGTGCGTATTTTTGAACGAGGCCAACGTGCTTTGAATTCTTAAAGCATTCAAGAGCAGTGTAAAGTTTCTTGAAGAGATTTAACCTATTTCTTTGCCAACGATGAAAAATGGATAGTAAGGCAAGCGCAACTATAGATTTAATCCATAATGCACAATGCATAATTCATAATTGGAATGTGGAATGAGGGAGTGTTGAATGTGGAGTTGTATTTTATTAGAATGACGAATGAGAAATGTTGAGATGTGGAGTTGTATTTATTAGAATGACGAATGAGAAATGTTGAGTGAGGAGTTGTGTTTTATTGGAATGACGAAATGAGGAATGTTGAGGTGGAGTTGTATTTTATTGGAATGTAGATGAGGAATGTTGAATGAGTAGTTATATTCTAATGAATAATTGTTTAATTCATAATTATTTTTACTGCAACAGCAATCATTTTAAGGAGTAAGTACACTGCAATAACGACTCCCCTCCCTTGGGGAGGGGTTGAGATAGGTCTTTATTAACCGGCTTATCCCTTGGGGAAAGGTCGGCGGTAGGGTAACAAAGGGGCAATTCCTCACGGAAACCACCCCTTACAACATTATGTACGAGAAAAATTAATTATTTTCAGGTCGCAGTTTGCGTACAGTTACGCCTGCTCTCCATATTTTCTTTATTGCGCATCTCTTCGAGTTCGGCATTCAGTTTCTCCCGATAATCGGGCTGAGAGTTGCGATCTATTGAGATTTGGGCTTCGTTTCCAGTCTTCACACTGAGGTATAACCACTCCATAACCGGCTTGATAGCCTCTCTGAAACGAGGCGCCCAATCGAGTGCTCCGCGTTGAGCTGTGGTCGAACAATTGGCATACATCCAGTCCATTCCTTTCTCTCCGAAGAGTGGCATGAGGCTTTGCGTCATCTCTTCTACCGTTTCATTGAAGGCTTCTGAAGGTGAATGTCCATGCTCACGGAGCACTTCATACTGTGCTCGAACAGTCCTTCCATGGCTCCCATGAGTGAACCGCGCTCACCTGTAAGGTCAGAAGTGGCCTCACGTTGAAACGTTGTCTTGAACAGATAGCCTGCACCGATGCCGATACCAATGGCGAGTGCTTTCTCTTCTGCATGCCCCGAAGCGTCCTGATGAACGGCATACGAGCAGTTGATGCCACGGCCCTCACGGAACAATGTACGCAGGATGTGCCCGAACCCTTAGGGGCAACCATGACAACATCAATGTCGTTAGGCGGTACTACACCCGTGCGGTCTTGCCAGTTGATAGCAAATCCGTGTGAATAATAAAGCGTTTTCCTTTTGTCAGATAGCCCTTTGATCTTCGGCCAGACGGCAATTTGCCCGGCATCTGAAAGTAACATGCAGATGAAAGTGCCTTTCTGAATGGCTTCTTCGATAGAAAACAGCGTCTTTCCTGGCTCCCCATCCGTCGGCTTTCGCCTTTTCGTAAGTCTTTCCTTCGCGCTGACCTACGATGACATTAAAGCCATTGTCGCGCAGATTGCAAGCCTGTCCAGGCCCTTGAATGCCATAACCAATGACGGCAATTGTCTCGTTTTTCAATACTTCACGAGCTTTCTCAACGGAAAATTCCTTGTTAGTGACAACGGTTTCTATAACGCCACCGAAATTCATTTCTGCCATAATATCTTTTTATATGCGTCCCATGAGTGGGAAACGCGGTTTATATGAATATGTTTTATGCCTGCAAAGGTAACATATTAGAACGAAATTGCAAAAATATAATTTCATTCTTTAATGAATTTAACTTTGCTTCTTACAACTTCTGTTTCTTCGGCGGTAGCATTGCTTCTCTTGGTTATCCGCACGCAGAACTCGCCTTCGCCGGTCTCTTCCTGATAGAGATTCAGCGTGTCTCCGCAATGGCTTTCGGCCACATAAGCTATCTCGAAAACGTTTCAGAAGTGGTGTCTGTACCATTCGAGTGGCCACAGATTGAGCACGTGTTCAATATATTTCACGCTGTTGATGTGCCCATTCATGTCGACATCGCTATAGTGGGTGGCTATGGACTGCACAAGACTTGCGGTCTCGGTCATCTTCACTCTTGAGCTCTTTTCGATAGGACAGGGCGTCTCGGTATCGACATATTGGGTGATAAGTCCATTGCGAATATTGAGTATATCAACGGGTTGTCGGGTGTCGGTATCTATCATTGCCCAGATGCTTCTGCCGTATCCCTATGGTCTTACTGCCTTTGGAAATGCGAAATTTCGACTGGTGAAATAGCGCATGACGGCATCAACCCAAGTGTCAACTGTAAAGCGATCGTAGGCCTCGGGCATTTCGTTCATCTCTATGGCCAAGCGAGAGAGCACCCAGGTTCTGTGGATTGGGTTCAGAAAAGTCATGCCGTAACCGCGGTCATTGGAGTGAAAATCGGCGGCATTCAGCAGATGATTGCCTAAATGTCCCATGAAAAGATGATGCGAGAAGTCGCAATGGAAAGGCTCGGCCAATAGTTCATAACTGCCGATTTTACTCAGTTTCTCCATGATTTAATTCTTCTTGACGATTTAAAAACACTGAAACAGGCTCATCGAAAACTGCGGGTTACGGTAATACGTCCACTGCGTGTGTATTGCAGGATGCAGCCAAAGGCATCGAGTTGATTGTAGAGGCTGATGATGATCTTCTGTCAAACCGTTCAGCAAAACCGTAGTATAGGTAGGGGTTAACCTCCAACATCCGTGCGTCATGTTTACGGATAGTACGCGACACCTCGGGGTTCTTCGCATGCACAGGTGTGGCAATTTTATAGATAGCTACCTCGTGAATGAACAGTTGTTCATCAGTGTAGAAAGTCGGCTTTCGACATCTATCTTCTTTTTCTATGGCCTTCGTAATCTTTATAATCTGCTCTTCGTCGCTCCAGGCCGTTATCGTATATTTGTGAATATTGGGTGATTGCTGGCTCGAAGCATTGATACTTTCAACGTTTACTTGCCTCGTGTAGAACACCGCGGATATCTGGCTGAGCATTCCAGTGACGTTTTCCGAATAGACAAGCAGTGTATATAGTTTCTTTTCCTGTTGCATCTTGTTTGGCTTTATGAGTATTAATAGTGCAGTTCGAGCAGCATTTCGTCGACGCTTCTTGCCCGGTAATGTCATGGGAACAATGTCTTCATCGGGCTTAATCGCACATTCAAGTAGGTAAGGCCCTGGCGTAGAAAGCATCTTTTCTACCTTCATTTTGAGGTCTTTTCCTGTCGGTAACGACATCATAGGGAATGCCATATCCGCGTGCAATGTCAGCATAATTAGGGTTCAGCATGTCTGTAAATGAATGGCGATGTCCGAACATCAAGTCCTGCCATTGACGCACATTGCCTAAGAAAGTGTTATTCAAAAGGATCATTTTCACGGGAACTTGATGTTCCATAATCGTGCCGAACTCCTGTATACTCATTTGAATGCCACCGTCACCCATAAAGCAACACACCGTGCGTTGGGGCACTCCGAAGCATGCTCCGACAGCCGCGGGAAGACCAAAGCCCATGGTTCCGAAGCCACCGCTCGTCACAATGGAGCGCTTCTGCTTAAAAGTGAAGTAGCGACTTGATATCATTTGGTTCTGTCCTACATCGTTTACGAGCACTGCTTCGCCTCGAGTTGCCCTCAGAAACATACGTGTAACCTCGCCCATGAGCAGTGGACCATCGGTTGGATGAATGTCTTTCTCGATGACACGCAGGCGTTCTTGCTCGGCATAATCCTTGAAAGAGGCTATCCATTCCTTGTGTTCTGCGGGCTGTAACAGCTTCGTAATGGCTGGAAGACTCTGCTTGCAATCGCCTCAAAAACGGCCACATCGGTCTTGATGTTCTTGTCAATTCCGATGCATCTATATCCAAATGAATCACCTGGCCTGTTTAGCGTAGGTCTCGGGAGTGCCTGTTACGCGGTCACTGAAACGCATTCCAATGGCAATAGCACGTCACATTCCTGCGTTTTTCATATTCGTTGCATAGCTTCCATGCATACCCAACATACCCATATTCAAGGGATGATGTGATGCAAGAGCCGACAAACCGAGCAGCGTTCTGCCTGCAGGAATATCGGCTTTCTCAAGGAATGCCAGCAGTTCCTCATGCGCATTGCCGAGTTCTACGCCTTGACCTACGAGCGCAAATGGGCGTTTTGCCCCATTGATAAGCTGTGCAGCGGCTTCAATTGCCTGTGCATCAAGTGTGGGATAAGGGTCATAAGAGCGGACATTCGTGGTCTTTGCAGGCTGCCACTCGCAGGTATCTGTCTGCGTGTTCTTGGGAAGATCGAGCACAACCGGCCCCGGACGACCCGACTTCGCAATATAGAAAGCACGGCTTACTGCCCATGCAATGTCTTCCGGTCTGCGTATCTGATAGGCCCATTTACAAATAGGTTGGGCCACACCTACTAAGTCAACTTCCTGAAAAGCATCAGAACCGAGGGCACCAATCCCCACTTGTCCTGCAATGACTACAATCGGGGTAGAGTCCATCATGGCGTCGGCCACACCGGTTAATGTATTGGTCGCGCCCGGTCCGCTCGTCACTAAGCAGACTCCCACCTTACCACTTACACGCGCAAATCCCTGTGCTGCGTGTGCAGCTGCTTGCTCATGACGCACTAAGATGTGGTTAAATGTCTTGTTTTCTCCTCTCGTATAGCCGTAGAGTGCATCAAACACCGGCATAATTGCACCACCGGGATAGCCGAAGATGGTTTTTAACGCCCTCGTCACGCAGTGCGCGCATCAGTGCTTCTGAACCCGTAATAACTTCTTTACTCATGCTGTTGTCTCTATATAATAAGGTGGATGATGTGGTTTAGTCTATCAAGCGAACGCCTCCCTTGTCGGCCGAAGTGACGCTTTTGTGCGTAGGCTCGCAGCGCTTTGCTCACCACTCTGTGGCGTTTCAACGGCTGTTGCGGGCGCGCATCAAGTTCTTCATCCGTGAGTTTTACATTGATACTGCGGTTTTGGAATGTCTATTTCGATGATGTCACCATCCTTAATCTTCCGATATTTCCACCTGCTGCAGCTTCCGGGAGATATGTCCGATGCTCAATCCCGACGTGCCTCCGGAGAAGCGTCCGTCGGTAATCAAGGCGCATTCCTTGCCCATATGCATGCTCTGGATATAGGAAGTAGGATATAACATCTCCTGCATTCCGGGGACCACCTTTGGAGCCCTTCATGCGTGATGACTACGCAATCGCCTTTCTTCACCTTGCCACTGAGAATGCCATTGCAGGCATCTTCCTGGCTGTCGAACACCACTGCAGGCCCTGAAAAGGTCCACAATGCAGGGTCAACTCCGGCAGTTTTCACCACACATCCATGCTTGGCAATGTTCCCGAAGAGCACACCGAGCCCGCCATCCTTGGTATATGCGTGGTCAAGGGTCGCGGATACAACCTGCTGTTCTGTCGGTATCAAGACTCTTCCCAACGCGCATCCTGACTGCCCATTTCGGTAGAAAAAGCGACGTCCCTGAGCACTGTGATAGATGCGGTCAGCCTCTGCATCTATCGTGTTCTGCGTGATATCATATTTCTTCATGGCCTCATCAAGCGTCATTCCGTCTACGCGAAGCACACTGCCTTGAATGAGTTTGCCTTTGTGAAGCTCGTTCATGATGCCGAGAATACCGCCTGCCCGATTGCATTCCCTGCACGCTGTAACGCTGTGTGTTGGGGGCAAGCATGCAGAGACGGGCACATGTCGGCTCAGTTTGTCAATGTCGTTCATGCTGAACTCCACTTCTCCTTCCTGGGCCATAGCAACAGATGCAGCACCGTATTCGTGCTTCCGCCCAGTGGCAATGTCTCAAAGTCATGGCATTGAGAAGGCATCACGCGTGGCAATGCTACGTGGCAAAACACGCTCATCGCCCGCTTCATAGTAGGCCAAAGCATTCTTCACAATCAGCTTTGCAGCATCTTTGAAGAGCTGAATGCGGTTCTTATGCGTGGCAAGAACGGTTCCATTGCCCGGCAAAGCCAATCCAATGGCCTCGGTAAGCGAGTTCATTGAGTTGGCAGTAAACATGCCCGAGCAGCTGCCGCAACCCGGACAAGCACAGTTTTCAAGTGCAGTCATCTCCTCATCTGTAACAGATGGGTCGGCACCTTTAATCATTGCAGTCACCAAGTCGGCATTCTCACCGCGCCATCTGCCTGCTTTCCGGGGCCACCCGAACAGAAAACCGTTGGAATATTCAGTCGCATAGCCGCCATAAGCATGCCCAGCGTCACCTTTGTCGCAGTTGGAAATACAGATCATTGCATCCGCCTTGTGTGCATTGACCATGTATTCCACGGAGTCGGCAATAATGTCCCGCGAGGGCAGTGAATAGAGCATGCCGTCGTGTCCCATGGCAATTCCGTCGTCAACAGCAATCGTGTTGAACTCCGCTGCATAACAACCAAGTCGTTCTATCTCGTGTTTTACAATCTGACCAATGTCATGTAGTGCGTATGTCCGAGCACAAACTGCGTGAAACTGTTTACAATGGCGATGATGATAGCTTGCCCATTTGCTCGTGTTTCATACCGGCTGCCACCCAAAGGGCCCTGGCACCGGCCATTCTCCTGCCTTCAGTACAGACGGCACTCCTTAACTTATGCTTCATCGTTTTCTTCTCTTTATTCCTTTGCTCGCTTTACATGAAACGCTTTTCGAAAGGTTCCACGACTTCATACCATGCAAAAACGAGCAAACAGAGGCCTGAAAAGCAACCAAGATTTGCCGAATGCATGTATATTTTGTGCAAAGATAGTGAGAAAAAGCGTAATACACAATGAATTGTTTCATAAACTTTTTCATAATCGAAAGCATCTGTAAGGGAAAACCGTTAAAATAATATCAGATTATCACATGACTTAGTTCATGGTTTACAGAATTCTTTCTTTTCTGTGGTTTTGTGTTGACACAGCTCATAAGAACATACACGACAACCTAGTATATTTCATCTTTCTAATGGACTGTTATTGTCAACTTTCTTTCCCGTTTTTAACATTTCAAAGTTCAACCAAATAGAAATAAAAACGCGTTTTTGCGTGAGTGCGAAGCCTTTTATGGCTTTGATGTCTCCATTTTAATCATTTTCACATTGTCATCTGACGCTAATCACGTTGCTATTTGCATCAAGTTGCAGTAGCAAAATGAAGCTAGTTACGAGCTGATTTGACGCAAATCGCATGGTTTTTCAGCGTGATTTCACCTCGCATTTTGCCTTGACTTTCGTAACTTCATGAATGCCAACACATTTGCGAACTGCTCCAAAAACAGCACGTATTTGAAGTGAGGATGACCTGCGTTTCGAATACACAGAATTTATAAAGAAGATTAGTCTGTATTTTTCAAAAATAATGAATTATGCTTCATGATTTGTAAGTAGATGAAGAAAACAACACAAATTGCAGTTTAAATTAGTAAATGCGACAGTCTCCGGTGATAAATAGTTTACAAAGAACTATGAAAAACACCGAGGGCAGTGGCGGGGGCTCCGCAGCCCCGAGAGCGAAACAGAAGCTTACAATTAAACATATATTAAACAAAAGGGGAGACCACGGTCCCCAAGATTGATAATTTACCTTTTAAAAAGATGTAATACCAGCAAACTCTCAACACTGATATATTCTTGGACTACTGTTTCTGCGCATCATACATATAGCGCATATTGGACTCAGTCAGTTACGTTTCATGTTTATGGGTGACTTAGGGTGACCTGCAAATAAAAATGTATACCTTTATATCATGTTTGTACGTAAGAAAATCAATTAATCAGGTACAGTTAGTAGTTTAGTTTGTGAGTAAAAAGTACAGCCGAAAGCCACAAGTGAAGGAATGGAGATGAGAGTCAAGAAGAGGGCTTCCAGAAGGGAGTTGTTTCAGAGAAGGCATAGTGTGGTTTTCAGACTCGCGATTGTTAGCAAGAACTTGGGTTTCGATGATTATCGTGGAAAAGAAATTAAGGAGACGGAGCGGTTCCCAGTACTATAGATGAATGTGTTGATAAATGGTACTCAGTTATTAAGCTTAATCGGATCTATGAGGGCATCGGTTTCAATCATATCCTAGATGAGATACTACGACATTTATGATTGCAAGGTATCTCCAAGCAAGAACAAACTCTCACTATCGATTACTCAGAGTCCTATTATGACGGGATATTAACCTAAACAACATCTATCCTATATGGACAGGCTCTACAATACATAGATGGAACTGATGCAGCAGATTAGGTTGAGCACACAGAGATATTTGGTGGCAAGATAGAGTTGATGTTCTACGATGTAACAACATTGTCTAAGACTTGCAAAGACAGATGTGCTACGTAAACTTGGCTTTTCAAAAGAAGGAAAGACTGCATAGTTACAGGTGGTGCTTGAGCTGCTTGTATCTGGAAAGAGGGTACCCATATGTTGTACTCCCAGTTCAACGGGAAGCCAACATGAGAGATTCGCGATGATACCACGATAGATGACTGCAAGCAAAGCTTCACGCTTGGTGACGATTTTGTTGTCGTGGCAGACTCCTGGGGTGATGAACAAGAATAATGTAGCACTATTGCAGAAGGATGGCTACAAGTATATACTCGAGTACACATTAAAGAGTGACGAGCACAGGCATTAAGTAATGGATATTGCGTTGGAGAGAAAGAAAGACAAGGCTTTATCATGAATATAAGTGACAGAATGAAGAACGACGGCTTGTCTGCTATTCCGAAAAACGATGCAAAGAAGGACCGCCATAATCGTGACCTAGAGGCATTGCCCGTCTGAGGACGCCTATAAGTAGTACATCACAAAACAACAGGTAAACAAACTAGGGTATAATAAGTTCTAAGATTAGCAATGACACGAGGTCACCATCAGTGAAGGAAAATAACAAAGGATACGCAAATGGGACGGTAAGGAAAGGTTATATCACCAATACCAATCTGGATATGCGTTTGTCACTCAGCTGACTACCATGGATTATGGGTCGTATAACGTACTTTCCGTATATCAAAAGGAACTTCAGGATATGCGTCTAATCTCATTTCACGGAAAGAAGAACTCGAGACCTACCTCTGTATTTGTTTCATAGCATATAAAAGTATATAAACAGTTGGAACGTCTCATTGTTATCAATACGCAGGAATGAGTGCCGACAATGTGCTGATCCGAAAAAGACCATTACTACAATAAGAGTTAGGAATGTCCGAGAACAGAACTTGCAGCTTTATCAAAAACGCTATTCTTGACGAAGAAACATCTTTGCTGTCACGTCACTTTTCAAATTGACAAAGCTTAGATTCTTGGTTTAGGGTGACGCATTGACGACGAAGTCTGAAAACTCTCAATGCAGTATATTGCTGCCAATAGAAGCCAAATTAAATGACAGTTCCAGGAAGAATGCAACAGAATACCGAATTGTTGTTTTTACAAAAGACTTAGCTAAATTCTTCATTTGATAGTTGGATCTACCGCTTGCCAATTTTTCGATGTCAATTATTACGAAAACTTTTCAACTATCTGCGCGGGTTTTACCAATATTTCGCTTTACAGCTCTGCAAGACGCGGGCATCAAGCACCGACATATCATGGTCCATAATGGCAAAAGGCGAGCAGATGACCGTTGGCACCACTGGCAGTAACCGAGCCATGAACTGATGCCGTAAGGATGAGAGAGCGTGCCGCCTTTGCACGCACCCGTGCCACGCAAAACGCTTGACAGCTCACGACGCGACGTGCCGTCAACGCCGGCTGGCAGCCAGTTGTCGTACCACGTCGATAGATGCTTATGACTGTAGGCATAGCGCAAGACAGTGGTCGGTGTTGTGGGGGCACGATTGTGGAGTGAGGTCCACGGCCGTCATGGACGGCGATAGGAAGAGTCGCGAAGGCCGAGTTCCTGACGCACGAAAGCGTGCCGTGAGGCTACTCACGCCTCGGACAGGTGACGCATGTGGGTTGGCTTTGCTTGCCCGATAGCATAGAGCAAAGCAGTTGCCTCGCGTGTTGGAACTGTTCTTTCATCATGCGCTGAATGACACGGTCAATGGCGGAAACCGTAGAAGCGGGTGATGCAAATGCGAACCTCGCGGTGCTCGCACCAACACGCGCTTTATCGCCATCGACCAGAAATGCCTGCCGTGCGAAGCGTAGTCGTCCGCTTCTTTCTCGTGATGCGGTCGCGCCTTTGTAGAACAATCCATATTTAGAGAACGACAAATCCCAGGGATACCAATGCTCTTCGCTGCACGATCGGATATCGCAAGCGCCCATGATGAGCCGACCGTCAAGCTTTCGAACACCTTTTCGGCGGCAGAGCCTTGGCAAACATGCCCAAAATCGCGGGCCGTTAAGTCGGGTCAAGGCAGCGCGAAACCGATGTCGCCATGAAAGCGGTGCCGCAGTGGCGAAACAGTGCCTTTCGTATAGAGCGCGACGTGGCGCCAGATATTTCGTGCCGAGCAGATGCGGGCCGGCCACACCGCTAAAAGCGCATGCCAAGCAGCCGAAGACGCTACGCACGTTTTCGTTGCAGCCATAAACAGGCTTGTCGGCCGAGGTCATGGAGCGATGAAACCAAAGGCTCCACGCGGTCGGGGCTTGTCGGCGAAGTCTTCAAGTCGCCCGCGTAAAGTCGTCATCTACGACATGTTGGCCTCGCTCTTGGGCCTTGTCTAGCGTCGTCGTTATCCTTGTCTCCTGCTGCACAACCGCTCCAGAAATCAGTACGCTGAGAGCATGAGGCAGCAGCGCTATGCTGAAATAGAGCTTCCGATGTTCATTTTCATTGTTTTCTGTTGTCATGCAAAGGTAACGAGAGAGAGTCCGAATGGGGCTCGTTCATGGAGGTGAATAAGCCTAAAAAGCACGCGGGGTCACGACAGCGTCACTTGCAGCGCATAGGCAGAAACCGCGAAGACAGATACGTCGACTACTCCATTTTCGGGAGAAAACCACTAAACTTTGCATCGCACTTTGAAACACAATGGATAGATAAAATAGCTGATTGAACGACGGTGAGGAAGTCGTAAACCTGTGCAAGTTAGGCTTCTGCTTTGAAACAGATGCTCAGTCTGCAGACGGAGTGCTCCAGCCGACACAACGCGCATCAAAGCGAACGCTCAAAGAGAACGATAGTTTACCTCGGACTCCGCGAAGAAAACCTTCACTTACCATCAGCTACGACATCCGATGGTGAATTATCACGACGATGGTCCATTCATTTGGCGAAGTTCCAACACTGCAAACGATCACATCATAGACATGGCAGTTATCGCCGAGTCAGCCATCTTTCATGGCACAGCATCGAGGAAATCTCGCTTGATGCCCCTATGTTTACGGCACTCAAGGAAATCGGGAAGAAGCGCAGTATATACCCGTGGCAGGTGGCCATGGGAGTATGGCTAACGCGGTGGCTTCTGCATTCGAACGGCTGTGACTGGAAGGCATTTTCTATGCTTCTATCGCTGCAATCTTGGAAGCTTCAGACTGAAGATAATACATGGCAAAGAGAGGCACAGATGTATATGCCGGCATCAATGCAGCCTTCAGCCCATCGACCATGTTGGCATGGCTTTTCACTTTCCTTTCAGTCGGAGCCAATCGCTCATTTGGTGCGAAATCCTGCATTCTACAACCCCTTGGCATCATTTCTGGCCTGCACTCTTCATCGTGCCGGAGTTCCATGATTAACTGTGAGTGACATGCTCGATGGCCATATTCAGACAGGTATCCACGCGCGCATTGAACACGCTTAATGGTAGGCGCAATGTCGTTCCGGCATAACACGCCATAAAGTATGTGGAGATAGACAACTTTGTATTCACTTTCGACAATCCCTCACCATAATTACATTGAATTTGCTATTGCTGCAGCTATCTCTGCCATGGGTTCTCGATGATTTACAACACGCCGAAGCGTCTGCTTCCAGTGATTGCAGTGGGAGCAATACGTAACGCG
>BNJU01003805.1_pt1 | contig 80815 bp, 150 predicted proteins | sample 8539281 | NCBI WGS metagenome assembly BNJU01 (sample SAMD00202456, study PRJDB9452) | human saliva metagenome | isolation source: human saliva | place: Japan | reverse complement strand
AGAAGAAGTACAGGCAGCTCGTCGAGCAGGCCGCCAGTTAATTGGAACGGATTCTTTGCATATTTGTTATTGATCAGCACGTCCAGTTCGTTCGTGGGGCGTGGGGATCGACATATCGAAGATGTCATATACTTTTAAAGGAATTACAGATTTATCAGTGATTCCTAAAGTGAGAAAAATCCTATGATGCTTGTAGCAAGGCAAGCAGAAATTTTCTTTAGAAGCAGAATTTTTCTAATATAGTCTTTGATTTCAGCGAAGAGAGGAAGTGGGGCTATGGATGATTTGTGTGAGCGCGTGGGGCGAGGGCGGCGCTGCTTCATGATATAGGGAAGCTCGTTTGCGTGCAAAATCCAGCGCAGAAACGCATTCGGAGGCTGGGGCGAAGTTTCTCGCTTCTTGCGCGATGAGATGGGTCTCCGTGCAGTTGCATATCATCATGCGGATGATTTTGCATGGTAAACCATCATGGGTGGGATGCAGATCATGTGACAATTTGATGTTCAGTGGAGGCGGATGGTCTTGATCATCAGGGCATCAGTGATGCAGTGTGGGTGTGGGACCCTGAGACAGGGTGCCATGATCACTGAGGCCGATGTGTTTACTCGTGTCCAGCAGATGTTTCAGGCATCAGTCGTTCATCTATACGATTCCACTCAGAAGAGCTTTAGAGAGTCTGCGCGGACGTTCATTTTATCTGGGATTTTGCTGGAAAATGTTGCCCATTAAATTCAGCCATCTGTTCGATGGGCGCACTCTACTCTATACAGGCGGCGGACATTTTCTATCTCCTCTTGCACCGAATACGGAGAAGGTGCAGGGGTGCTCGCGAAGTATCATGGGAGCGATCAATGATTGGATGATGCAGCACTTCGGCGACGGTCTTTATCTGGCGATGGCGTAGGCGGCGTGCGCAGTGAGAGTTTCGTGCGGGGCATGGAATCTTCGGAGGGTATGGAGGGAGGAACGCATGGCGCGCAGGCTGTCTTTCAGCGTTGAGCGATATGCTGGAGCGGAGAGAGCTGAGCGCGCTGTTCTCCAGCGCAGCTTGCTGATCTTTCTCTGCAGGGTTCGTGCAATCGTCTGCACTCGATGCAGCGCGGTACGGCATTTTGCCATCATCTTCGACGGGAGCTTGGCGGCTTATCGCCGAGGTGAAGAAGGGCGGACGCCTGCCGATGTGTGCGAATCTCCATCTTTTCGGGCGGATCTGGAGGACGTTTTTGCGAACAGTGGCAGCATGAGGAAGCGTTGCCTTTGCGGGAGGTTGGGGCCTGGTGTATCTTTCAGCGGGGGAGTCTTTGGCGGGCGTCGAGAAATTTGCCGTATGATGCGGGCGTGGCATGTCAAAACACGAAGGTGTAGCAGGGCAGAGATCTGGCGACATCTGTGGCTCAACGATTATACGACTTTTAGGGATAAGCGGGGTCATGGGTTCACGGAGCTTACTGGAACTTTGCAGGCGGCAGATAGCTCAGGCATCCGCCGCTTGGGCGTACTGCGTGCCGACGTGGACAATCTCGGCGCAGCGTTTCGCTGCCAGGTTTCCGGCAGTATGCGACGTTGACGCACGGCGATCTTTGTCCGCTCGGCTGTCCAGCTTTCTTCAAGCACTATATCAACGCGCTTGTGCCGTGGCAGGGTCAAAGTAGGTCAATGAAATAGGGCCGGAGAGAGTTTCGCTTTTGGCGCAGGGAGAGGAAAGACGACATCCACATCATCTATTTCAGACATTGATATCTTCCTGCTCGGTGCATGGGACGAGGTTCGTAGACTTGCTGTCGATCTGCAGCCAGGCGTTTCAGCGTTACGAAACGGGCGGCTGCATTTTTCTGACAGGCATCAGCTTTTCAAGGACAAGTGCCCGGTTGCCGCGATGACGCTTGCAAGGCAGGTAGTTAGATCGCTGGCGAAGAGCCATATGAGAAGGACATGGTGGCTCTCTTCCAGTGCACGATTTCCGGAGGAGCGCAGCGCGGGCGCAAAGAAATGCGGTCTATGGCTGGGATGATTTCATCGACGCGTTTGCGGCACGAAGATGGCGTTCTTGCGGCAGAATTTTCTTTTGGCGATGCGAGAGGGCGGTCTCGTGGAGATTGGGCAAACGCGGCGTACCGCCTCTTGGATCTCTTGGAAGCGGACAGAAAGTGGTGCAGCTCGCACGTTTCACCTTCCTGTGCTGCAGCTCGATCCCGGGCAGGAGCTGGCGATCGCAGGAAGGCATATAGGAGGATTCGCAGGCAGCTCTACGATTGGTGCGGAATACGAAGGACAGGCAGGAGCTTTCTAAAGCACGCGGTTCATCATTACAGCATAAGAGAAGGGGCGAGGACAATGAATGCTGAAACAGGGAAGATTACAGGAGGCGGTCCGCGACATCCTGGGAGAAGCCGGAGGCTGTCGTCAGAATCTTTGGATCGCAGGAGGTCAGGACGAGGCCAGGGCCACTGACAGATCCAACTGATGAAGGTCAAATTCCGCAGGATTTTTGGCGAGGGTCAACAGCATTGAACAAGGTCGCCGTCTACCACCGCACCAAAGTGGGTGAGCGGAAATCTTGGACATGCACGAGGTCAGGCTGAGGTCAAGCAGCAGGTATAGTGGGAGGCCCAGGTGGGGGATTTCAGGCGCGCTTGAAGGGGCATCTGGGGCAGTCAGCACAGGTCTGAAGAAGTACGAGGGAGTTTCACATTTCTTGGAGGCCTTGTCATACCATAAGTTCTACGGAGAGGGAGGAACCCAGGCATGGGGCCAGCAGAAACAGATCAGAAGGCGTTGAAGGGCAAGTAGATCACGGGCGCACTTCGCATCGAGACAGGGCTTCATATCAGGCTGTGGACTGCGCCAGTCAGGGGCGTCGGACAGTCCTTTTGCAGTCCTCTGACAAATGACCGATTTTGCCAGGCAGGTCAAGAAGGAAAGTGCGCACGCTGTTGGCTGGGTTTTGAAACGGGTATTTCTCAATGGATTAGGACGATGCGGAGGATCACCGCGCCTGTTCAAAACAGCGAAGGGCAGTGCAGACGCGGAGCCAGGCGCAGCTGCGATTTAACGACGTTCAAAGCAGAGCGGAGTTCCATGGTGCGATTCAAATGCGATGGAGCGTTACGTATATCGGTGGAGATCAGGTGGGAGAACGCCGTGATCGCCTGACAGCGGGGCAGATCGCCAAGATCAGGCGATGTGCTGAGGGCGGAGTTCGATTTTCGTCTCGTAGCACAACATCAAGGGTAGAAGAGTTGATGGAGACATGGACTGGCGCGGGTTTGCAGCTTTTGCAGATGGACTATCTGGGCGGGCACAGTTCGCGAGTTACAGGCATCATCGCTGCGTAATTTTCTGGCGTCGTGTTTTCCTTCCAGGGAGGCTGCAGCTGACGATGAAAAACTGCGTCGCATCGAAGCGCTGCTCGCGAAGGGTGGACGATCGGCGTAGACTATGCAGATTTTATCACGGCTTTCGACACGCCCGTGCATTTCGGGCAGGCAGGACATAGCGGCAGGTTGGGCAGGACTGACATGGGTACCCGTCGGACGTCTTTTTTTCAGCGCGCTTTACGGCGAACTCGCCGCAGCGGAGAATGGACGGAAGCTTGAAAAGACTCGCCGCGCTCGTCACATGCGAGCTGCTTTTTCCGATCTTTGCGCGGCGCCGGGACGGGGAGGATGAGATGCAGTTCTTTTGCCGCGTCCGCTTACTGCGCGCGCGCTGAATGCGAGCCGCCACCGAAAGCCGGAGGCTATGGCGAGGCTTGCCGCATGACGGGCGAGCGCGAGAAAAGCAGCGGCTGAAGTACGTCCGCGCTGGGCACTGCATGAAGGAATATGTCGAGGGCGGCGGCGTGCGGTGCGCCTTCTTTCGCCGAGGCGGCGGAGTTCGGCGCGGCGATCTGCGCACAGCGTCGTGAATTGCCGTGGCGAGTGCCGCGCCGTATGTGCAAGTTTGATTTCTTATGCAGATGCAGTGGACCGTATCTTCTCGTCTCATGCACAGGATGGAAGCGGATGCGGACCGATGCAGGAGGCTTTACTGCTTTGGCTCGGCTGCGCAGGAATCGGCAGCGAAAGCAGCAGCGGCAGCTATGGAAAGTTTCACTTGGCGGAGGACGCCATCTCTCTCGATGAGAGGCGGGCGATTATGCGGACGATGCAGCGCTCTTTTACACGCCATGTTGGAGAGGCGAAGGGGGCGCCGTGGCGAGATGACGCTTTCTTCTGTATTGCCGGACGATGCTCGCCTCGCTGTCGTTCGGACGGGGCGGTATCGCCTGCGACGAAGCGGCGGCTTTCCATCGCGAGCACCGCGTGGCGGAGGTCAGAAGAAGGCGAGCGTTTATCTTCCTCGATGCCGGCTCCGTGCTGGAGCAGATCGAGGGCACGATCGCCGACCTCGGCGAGTGCGACGGTCATGCCGCATGCTTATGGCACTATGTGGGACTCTACACGTGATTGGTATGAAGATGAGCCGACTCTTTTCCATCGCGGGTAATGAATTGGAGCGCATCGCTCCTTTTGCATATCTCGCTCAGGCAAAAGCCTGTGCATGCGTTTGAGTATCAGGTACGACCGCAAGCTGGCACGAGGTGCGCTCTATCTGACGAGTCAAGCGGATTCGCGTTTCCTGGGAGAAAGCATTCTTTTGACGGACAGTTTCGCACGTCTATGTCGAAGCCGCAGGGATTTCCAACGGAAAAGCCTTTGGGATATGGCTTCTTGGCATCGGGGACGAGCAGAGGCGGGCGCTGCGCCTCCTTGGCATCGCGGGTGCAGCGCAGCGCGCCGCGACCTTGACCGCAGAGCGTGATCGCAGGAACACGCTCACGATATTTCCGCCAGATTGCCTTGCCGGACGGTGCTCCATGCATTCTGGCGGCGCGATCAGGTGCGCTGCACGGGGTCTGCTCCATGGCATCATTGGGAAGGAGCCGCAGCGTTTTCGCGGGTTCTGGCAGGAAATCGCAGGGGCGCGAGGCGCACTGCATGAAAAACAAAGGTTGTGGAATCGGACGATGGCGCGTCTTGAGCAGACAGCGCTTCATACGCTGGAGCTGCCGAATACGCGCGGCGATGCCATGCTGTCACGACGATTTGCGCGGGCTTCGCGTCGCGATGCTGTTCAGTGTCGCAGGGGAGGCGAAACGATCAGCGCAGAAGGTCGATTTGACGACGAAGACGCGGCAGGGCGAGGCGGGGGAAAACAAGATTTCGCTTTTCCGCGAGTGCCTGCCCGCAGGACGCAGGCTGCGCTTTTCTATTACGGTGGATCGTTCCATGCTGCGGACGCTGGGGATTTCTTCGTTGGAGGAAATCGTCGATATGATGCGCAACTTCACGCGCGAAGGTTTGCAGGCTGCAGGAGCGGACGTTGACAGGAGTATCGCCCGCTTTTCGAGCGAAGCGCAGGAGCGGACTGCCTTTTGGGCGGCGGCACGGTTTTCCAGACGCTCGTCGAGGCGCTTTACGCCGAGCGAGGAGGAGGCACGGCGTTTTATTGCAGGGTATCTCGATGAGGAAGTTTACGGAATCGGATCGTGCCGCGAGAAGGAAAAAGGCCGGCGCACGATCACCGACTGCTCGATGCAAGGCCTCGCCGCGCACGCTGAAGATGGCGCGTGAGGATCGCGATGTATGGATCTTGAGGGCTTTGCCGTATGCAGGAGGTGCAGCAATGATGCGTCTTTTTCGAGATGGCACTCTTTCTGCCTGAGGGCAGGCGTGCGGCAGGCTGGCTCGTTTGCTGCACGGCGCTTTGATGAGCGCCTGCCGAAGGAGTTGGTAGAGAGGCTGCACGAACAGGATATGCGCCCGTACAGTCAGAGCGTTTCGGGATAAGGCGGGTGGCTTCGCCCGTTGGCGCATCGGCGTCGTGGAGGAAGAGGCCGGCGAGGCGAGTCGGGGAGGCCTGCGGACAGCGAGATGGCATATTCCTGCGGCAGAAGAGGGTGAGGTGCGTCTAGGAGAGCGGAGGTTGTTGGCGGAAAGCTCTTTTTGAGGAGATTGCTGATACGTTCTTCTTGCAGGAGGCGGCGCCCTAAGGGGCGGAGCTGCACGCCGACTTCGTTCGGGCGCGAAGGGCGCTGCGTGATGCTGCCGGATTTCTTCTTGATTTGCCAGAGCCTTTTGATGCGATGGAATCGCTCGGCGAAATTTATCTCTGCGATGAGGATTTGACGGAGCGGATGGCGCTGGCCTGTCAGCTTTCTAAATACGCGCTTCGTTCCGTTCCTTTTTCATCGAAGGTCATACGATTCGTGGGCTTTTATCGGCACGATGCGCGTGCGGTGGCACGGACGGCATGCGGCGGATTCTGGGAATGTTGTTTTCCTTCGCGCCTTTCGTCGGTATTGGCATCAAGACGGCACTCGGTATGGGGGCGGTCGAGACGAGGGTGCGGGAGAGGTGAAGGGTGCGGCTCTCTTTCTCTTGTCGTGAGGCGGCATGGCGCTGTTTTTGCCGCGCACTTTATGCGCATTTTTATATATGAATAAGGAGGATTTTTATGCAGGAAACGAAAGAATATCAGAATTTGATCCTGGCTTCGGCAAGGCGGGCAAGACTTTCGCGGGGCTTCTGGCAAAGCGCGGCGAGTCTGTAGCGCTTGTCGAGCGTTCGAAGGAGCGCTACGGCGGCACTTGCATCAATGTCGCCTGCATCCCGTCGAAGTCGCTTGAGTACAGTGCGCGGCTTTCTGCTGCGGCGGGCGGCGATTTTGCGGCGAGGGCGGCGCGCTATCGGGCAGCAATCGCCGAAAAGAGGCGTCTGACGGCGATGCTCCGCCAGAAGAATTACGAGAAGGTCACGGCGGCGGGAGCGGAGGTCACTCGACGGTGAGGCTTCCTTCCTCGATGCGCATACGGTGCGCATTGTGACGGAGACGGGAGAAAAAATCGTGCGCGCCGGGCGCATCTTCATCAATACGGGCGCGGCGCCCTTCGTGCCGCCGATTCCGGGGCTTAAGGAGAGTGCGCATGTCTATACGAGCGAGGAATGATGGAGCTTGGACAAGCCGCCCGAAAAGCTTGTCGTCATTGGCGGCGGCTATATCGGTTTGGAGTTTGCATCCTACTATGCGAAATTTCGGCTCTGACGTCACGGTCGTGCAGGATACGGCGGAATTCATTCCGCGTGAGGACAAGGAAATCGCTGCCTGCGTGGAGAAAGTGCTTGAAGAGCGCGGCATATCCATCGTGAAGAGCGCGAAGGTGCTCGGCGTCAAGGATGAGGACGGCGCTGCAGTGTCACGGTCGAGGCGGCGGGCAGCGAGCGTCGGCTCACGGCGGACGCCGTTCTCGTTGCGTGACGGGCAGGCGGCCTGAGCTCAGCCGCTTTGCAGTTGGAAAAGGCAGGCGTAGAGCTTTTCGAGCGCGGTGCGGTCGCGGTCGATGAGAAACTGCGGACGACGGCAGAGCATATATGGGCGATGGGCGACGTCGCGGGCAGCTTTGCAGTTCACGCACATTTCGCTCGATGATTTCCGCATCGTCGAGCGATACGCTGTTCGGCAAGGGCGAACGCACGACGAAGAACCGCGGCGCCGTGCCTTATTCGGTGTTTTCTCGACCCGCCGCTTTCTCGCGCGGGCATGACGGAGGAGTGAAGCGCGAGCCGCAGGCTCGAGGTCGCCGTGCGAAAGCTCGCCGTTGCCGCTATCCCTGAAGGTGCAGGTGCTGCGAAAGCCCGCGGGTTGTTGAAGGCGGTCGATCGATGCAAAGACGGACAAGATCTTAGGGCGCATCTCTTTGCCCGAGTCGCAGGAAATGATCAATATCATAAAGCTCGCCATGGATGCTGGCATCACGGCGGGGTACGCTGGCGGATGCTGTTTTACACGCACCCGACGATGACGGAGGCGTTCAACGATCTTTCGCTTGAATGATAGGCAACAAAAAGCGCTGCGCAAAGCAGCCTTTTTGCTGCTGCCGTCTTTTTCAGCGCACGATGACGGAAACGCCGTCGGGATGACGGTGACTTTTGCGTCCTCGTTTTGATCTCGAAGGCGCGCTTGCAATGCCTCGTCGAAGGTCAGCGCGTGCTCCGTGCATGTCGCAGAATCATCTGCGGATCGCAGAGATCCGGTGACCATGATGACGGTGAAGCGGTCGAGGATGCGCGCGAGGATCTGCATCTCCCCACTGGTCGGGCAGCGTATTTTCCTGCGGCGTCGCTTCGATTTCGATCGAGCAGCCTCGCGCGGCGTCTTTGCGGCCTTCAAGGTCTTGTAGAAGGATTCCGCCGCCGTGACCGTCTGCAGGCTGCGACCATGATGATGACGCCGCCCTCGTTGCAGTTCGCCCTCGGCCGCCGTCATGCCCTTGACCGCCCTGATAGATGTTCTGGTCGAGCGGGTAGCCGCCGTTCGTCGATACGACGATGTCGGACGGGTTGCTGCTTGATTTCGGCGAGCGTGCGCACATAGTCGCAGCCCGTGACGTGCGCTTCCGGCCGTCGCCGGCAAAGGCGGCGATGACTTCTTTCCGCATTGATGACGACGTTCAGAATGAAGGCGAGCTCGCTTTCCTTCGCCGCGTGGAGCATGTCGCGGTGGATGGGGCTGCCGTCGAGGATGCCCGTGCGCGCCTTGTCGCTCTTGGATAAATTTGCTGCAGTGGTTCGCCACGACCGTCTTGGCGAAGCGATGCCGGCAGGATCGCTCGCGGCCGCCTGAGAAGCCCTGCGAAGAAGTGCGACTCGATGAAACCTTCGGCGATGAGCAGATCGGTGTCGATGGCCGCGCGGTTGATGAGCAGCTTGCCGCCCGGACGGCAGGAAGCCGAGATCCGCCATCGCCGCGTCGTCCCGCGAATCGTGGATGATGATCTTTTTCGTTCTTGACGATGTCCCTCGCCGAAGCGGTCGACGAGTTCTTCATGCGTCGTCGCGCGGTGGAAGCCCGTCGCGATGAGGATTGAGATGTCGATCTCGGGGTTCGCCTCGCGGATGCGGCGCAGGAGAATCGGCATCGTCACGCGGCTCGGTACGGGCGCGTGTGGTCGCTTGTGATGATGACCATGCGCTTCTTGCCGCGGACGAGTTCTTCGAGCTTTGGACTGCCGATCACGTTGTCGAGTGCGCGCTCGACGATTTCCGCCTGCGTGCCCGGGCTGTTCCTTGCCCTCGGGGATGCGATTCGAGTACGCCGAGGAAGTTCTGTCCGGCACCTCGATCGTCATCTTGCCCTTGCTGTAAGGGAATTTTCAACCGCATTATTCCACGCCCTTTTGTATTGTTTATGTCTTAGCAGGTCTTATTATATCATAGAAGGAATCGCTTTGGGCAATGAAAGGAATTGCGCTTGCGAGAAAATTCCATTATAATGAAGGCGATGCAGAAGAGGTGGGATATGTGCGCTCCTGCGCTGGGATACGAGAAGGACGGAGGGCTTTTGAACGATGGCACAGAGATTTCATACTTTGGAAGTAGCGGGCATCCGCAGGGAACTGCCGATCTTGAACGTGACGGATGAGCTGGCGATCGCGGGCTTCATCATGCTCGGCGACGTCGAGCTTACGGATGCTTGTGCAAAAGGCTTTGCTGGAGAAGGCACCGAAGGAGACGGAAGTCCTCCTGACGGCAGAGATCGAGAGGGATACCGCTCGCGGCGGAGCTCGCACGCTGTCTCGGCATGAAGCGCTACGTCGTCGCGCGCAAGTCGGTCAAGGCATACATGGAGGACGCCGTTTGGGTCGAGGATCGCTCCATTACGACGAAGGGCGTGCAAAGCTCTGCCTCGACGGGATGTGGACAAGGCGCGCATTGCAGGAAGAATGTGCCGCTTCTGACGATGTGGTGTCGACGGGCGGCTCGATGAAGGCGCTGACGGAGCTGCAGGCAAGGCGGCGGCAAGATCGTCGGCGAAGCGTGTGCGTGTTGGCGGAGGGCAAAGCGGCAGAGAGGAAAGATTTGATCTTCTCGGAAGCGCCGCTTTTTGATGCGAAATGAGCGAGGAGTTGCGAAAAGCATCAGAAAAGGTATTGACAAACGAGGCGAGAGCCGCCAGAATATACTCTGTCAGTCAGCGCGTGCTGTGCGGCGGGCAAACTCAAGCGGAAGTAGCTCAGTGGTAGAGCACCACCTGCCAAGGTGGGGGTCGCGAGTTCGAGCCTCGTTTTTCCGCTCCATATGCGGAAGCTACAGTGGTAGAGCACCACCTCTGCCAAGGTGGGGGTCGCGAGTTCGAGCCCTCGCTTTTCCGCTCCATTTGTTTTTGAGATCTCGCAACGCTTTGCAGGTTGCGAGAATTTCTTTTTCCCAAATTGAGGGATGGCTTCCGGCCCATAGCTCAGTTGGTTAGAGCATCCGGCTCATAACCGGTCGGTCCCAGTGTTCGAGTCTCCGTGGCCCACCATGCTTCATGCAGGGGAGATAACATGTCCTCGTAGCTCAGCTGGATCAGAGATTTGACTACGAATCAAAGGGTCGGGGGTTCGAGTCCCTCCCAGACACCATTTTTCAGCACAAAAGATTTTCTAAAAGAAAGTCGAAAAGGTGTTGACAAGCAGAAGGAATCCTGCATCATTGCAGCAAGTCGCCGGCGGCAAGTGAGGAATCAAAGCGAGTGCAAAAGTTTTGACTTAGCAAGATCGTTCTGGCGAACGGGCAGTGAAAAAGCGCTTGACAAGATGAACCCATGCGATACAATGACTAAAGCCGATTCTTCGAACGGCAATGAACCGAAGCAATTCGGCGGTGTTCCTGAAAACTAAACAATGCAGAAATGAATCATCTATATGATTCAAGCCAGATGTCCATCAAGAGGAAATCTTGATGAAACATCGATTGTGAACTACATTTGTAAAAGCAATCGACAATTTCTTTATGCGGTTCGAAAGAATCGTATCCAAAGATAAAAGAGCCAATCACGGCTCTCTGCAAACTGAATGCAAGTTTTCTCACGTCCAACATAACCATGTTGGATGCAGAGAAAAACAGCGAGTTTTTGTGCCAGACAAGGAACGGCGAAGCAACGTCCCGGAAGCGTACTGCTGCTGAGGACACGTTGAAGCCGTGACATGCATAGCGCAAAAAGACCAAGTTTTTCGGAGAGTTTGATCCTGGCTCAGGACGAAGCTGGCGGCGTGCTTAACACATGCAAGTCGAACGGGAACCTTTATTTCGGTAAAGGTGAGAGTGGCAAACGGTGAGTAACACGTAGGCAACCTGCCGACAGGATGGGGGACAACATTCCGAAAGGAATGCTAATACCGAATGAAGTCACCGGGAGGGCATCCTCCTGGTGATGAAAGATGGCCTCTGAATATGCTATCACCTGTCGATGGGCCTGCGTCTGATTAGCCAGTTGGCGGGGTAACGGCCCACCAAAGCGACGATCAGTAGCCGGTCTGAGAGGATGAACGGCCACATTGGGACTGAGACACGGCCCAGACTCCTACGGGAGGCAGCAGTGGGAATCTTCCACAATGGGCGAAAGCCTGATGGAGCAACGCCGCGTGAGTGAAGAAGGTCTTCGGATCGTAAAGCTCTGTTGCACGGGACGAAAACCGGGTTTGAAAATATTGAACCCGGGTGACGGTACCGAGCGAGGAAGCCACGGCTAACTACGTGCCAGCAGCCGCGGTAATACGTAGGTGGCGAGCGTTGTCCGGAAATTATTGGGCGTAAAGGGAGCGCAGGCGGACATATAAGTCCATCTTAAAAAGTGGGGGCTCAACCCCGTGAGGGATGGAAACTGTATGCCTTGAGTGCAGGAGAGGAAAGCGGAATTCTCAGTGTAGCGGTGAAATGCGTAGATATTGGGAGGAACACCAGTGGCGAAGGCGGCTTTCTGGACTGTAACTGACGCTGAGGCTCGAAAGCCAGGGGAGCGAACGGGATTAGATACCCCGGTAGTCCCTGGCCGTAAACGATGAATGCTAGGGTGTAGGGAGGTATCGACCCCTCCTGTGCCGGAGTTAACGCAATAAGCATTCCGCCTGGGGAGTACGGTCGCAAGACTGAAACTCAAAGGAATTGACGGGGGCCCGCACAAGCGGTGGAGTGTGGTTTAATTCGACGCAACGCGAAGAACCTTACCAGGGCTTGACATTGAGTGAAAGAGCTAGAGATAGCTTCCTTCCTTCGGGGGACACGAAAACAGGTGGTGCATGGCTGTCGTCAGCTCGTGTCGTGAGATGTTGGGTTAAGTCCCGCAACGAGCGCAACCCCTGTCCTTTGTTGCCAGCGCGTAATGGTGGGAACTCAAGGAGACTGCCGCGGAGAACGCGGAGGAAGGCGGGGATGACGTCAAGTCATCATGCCCCTTATGTCCTGGGGCTACACACGTACTACAATGGGATGGACAGAGGGAAGCGAAGGCGCGAGCCGGAGCGGGACCCCTACAAAACCATCCCCAGTTCGGATTGCAGGCTGCAACCCGCCTGCATGAAGTCGGAATCGCTAGTAATCGCAGGTCAGCATACTGCGGTGAATACGTTCCCGGCCTTGTACACACCGCCCGTCACACCACGGAAGTCATTCACGCCCAAAGCCGGTGGGCCAACCGCAAGGAGGCAGCCGTCTAAGGCGGGGGCGATGACTGGGTGAAGTCGTAACAAAGGTAGCCGTATCGGAAGGTGCGGCTGGATCACCTCCTTTCTAGGGATACTGAGCTGTCGAAGAAGCAAGCCCAAGGGCGTAGCTGATTCGGAAACAGCTCGTGCGCGAAAAACGTCCCAAGAGCGCGAGCCGAAAGGCGAAGCGCGATTGGCAGACGTTGACCGCGCCGAGTCGTTGAAAGACAGCTTGATCTTAAGTCGAGGCATCAGGCTTTCTGCATTGTCTAGTTTTGAGGAATACCCTCATGGGGGCGTAGCTCAGCTGGGAGAGCACCTGCCTTGCAAGCAGGGGTCAGGAGTTCGATTCTCCTCGTCTCCACCATATATGATATGGGCTCATAGCTCAGCTGGTTAGAGCGCACGCCTGATAAGCGTGAGGTCAGTAGTTCAAGTCTACTTAGGGCCCACCATTTATACGGTCGATGACCGTTGTCGTACCTGAAAACTACACAGAAGACAAAATGAAAGAAAATCATCGAACGCTGTAGAAATACAGCAAAGATTTTCCGAACATTTTAGGATCACAAACCAAACCAAGAACATCAGAAATGATGCCTTGAGGGCGAAAACACACGATAAAAATCGTGGAAAAGTCAAGCTACGAAAGGCATACGGTGGATGCCTTGGCGTCAGGAGTCGAAGAAGGACGCGATCAGCTGCGAAAAGCCGTGGGGAGCCGCAAATAGGCCTCGATCCACGGATCTCCGAATGGGGCAACCCAGTGCAGTCATGTCGCACTACCCGAAAGGGAGACAAACCCGGTGAACTGAAACATCTAAGTAGCCGGAGGAAAAAGTAATCAAACGAGATTCCCTCAGTAGCGGCGAGCGAAGCGGGAAGAGCCCAAACCGAAAGCTTTCGGGCTTTCGGGGTTGAGGACCAGCACAAAGGGAAAGCAGTCTAGTGGAACGGCATGGGAAGGCCGGGCGAAGAGAGTGAAACCCTCGTACACGAAAGGCTGAAGAACGGGCTGAATCCAGAGTACCACGGGACACGAGGAACCCTGTGGGAAGCCGGGTGGACCACCATCCAAGGCAAAATACTACCTGACGACCGATAGAGGAAAGTACCGTGAGGGAAAGGCGAAAAGAACCGCGGGAGCGGTGAAATAGAACCTGAAACCGTATGTCCACAAGCAGTCGAAGCGCTTTATATGCGCGACGGCGTGCCTGTTGAAGAATGAACCGGCGAGTTATCCTGTCGAGCGAGGTTAAGCGGAAAACGCGGAGCCGAAGCGAAAGCGAGTCTTAAAAAGGGCGAAGAGTTCGACAGGGTAGACCCGAAACCACAGTGATCATGCATGGCCAGGCTGAAACTCAGGTAAAAATTGAGCGGAGGGCCGAACCCGTGAGTGTTGAAAAACTTTGGGATGAGCTGTGCATAGGGGTGAAATGCCAATCGAACGTGGAGATAGCTGGTTCTCCCCGAAATAGCTTTAGGGCTAGCCTCGAGCGATGCATGCAGACGGTAGAGCACTGATCGGGCAAGGGGGCGTAAAGCCTACCGACCCCAGTCAAACTGCGAATGGCTGCATGTCAAACTCGGGAGTCAGCGTGCGAGTGATAAGACCCGTACGCAAGAGGAAACAGCCCAGACCGCCAGCTAAGGTCCCCAATGCTGTACTAAGTGGAAAAAGGATGTAGGAATTCGAAAAACAACCAGGATGTTGGCTCAGAAAGCAGCCACCATTTAAAGAGTGCGTAATAGCTCACTGGTCGAGAGTCCCTGCGCCGAAAATATCCGGGGCTCAAGTACAGAACCGAAGCTGCGGCTGCATACGAAAGTATGCGGGGTAGGGGAGCGTACCATGCGCGGCGAAGCCGTACCGGAAGGAGCGGTGGAGCGCATGGCAGTGAGAATGCCGGTATGAGTAGCGAAAAGGCCAGCAAGAATCTGGCCCACCGAAAGCCTGAGGGTTTCCTGGGCAACGCTCGTCGTCCCGGGGTCAGTCGGGACCTAAGCCGAGGCAGCAAGCATAGGCGATGGACAACTGGCAAACATTCCAGTACCGCAGGGAGTCGTTTGAGTGATGGAGTGACGCAGGAGGGAGCTTGGGCGCGCGAGATGGAAGAGCGCGTCGAAGCCGGTAGGCTGCAAGGGAGGCAAATCCCCTTGTAAAAGCCGAGACGTGACAGGGAGGCAAACCTATGGGTGAGCCGAAGCCAAGCGGACCACACTGCCGAGAAAAAGCTTCTAGCGAGACGAACTGCGCCCGTACCGAAAACCGACACAGGCAGGCAGGGAGAGGATCCTAGGGTGCGCGGGAAAACCCTCGTTAAGGAACTCTGCAAATTGCATCCGTAACTTCGGGAAAAAGGATGGCCGAACTGGTGAAGACCCCTGCGGTTGGAGCCGGGGCCGGCGACGAAGAGAAGCCCAAGCGACTGTTTACCACAAACACAGGTGCCTGCAAAAGAGAAATCTGACGTATAGGTGCTGACGCCTGCCCGGTGCTGGAAGGTTAAGGGAGAGGTCAGGAGCAATCCGAAGCCTTGAGCTGAAGCCCCAGTAAACGGCGGCCGTAACTATAACGGTCCTAAGGTAGCGAAATTCCTTGTCGGGTAAGTTCCGACCCGCACGAAAAGGGCGTAACGATTTGGGGCACTGTCTCGACGAGGGGCCCGGTGAAATTGAAATACCTGTGAAGATGCAGGTTACCCGCGACTGGACAGAAAGACCCCATGGAGCTTTTACTGCAGCTTGGCATTGATGCCCAGCGGATGATGTACAGGATAGGTGGGAGGCTAAGAAAGGCGGCCGCAAGGGACGCCCGGAGCTGCTGTTGATACCACCCTTCCTCCGCTGGTCATCTAACCGAGTAGTTACGACACTCGGGACAGTGCCAGGTGGGCAGTTTGACTGGGGCGGTCGCCTCCGAAAGAGCAACGGAGGCGTCCAAAGGTTCCCTCAGCGCGGACAGAAATCGCGCGAAGAGCATAAAGGCAGAAGGGAGCTTGACTGCGAGACCGACAAGTCGAGCAGGTACGAAAAGTAGGGCTTAGTGATCCGGTGGAATGAGGTGGGAATTGCCATCGCTCAACGGATAAAAAGCTACCCTGGGGATAACAGGCTAATCTCTCCCAAGAGTCCATATCGACGGGGAGGTTTGGCACCTCGATGTCGGCTCATCACATCCCGGGGCTGAAGCAGGTCCCAAGGGTTGGGCTGTTCGCCCATTAAAGTGGTACGTGAGCTGGGTTCAGAACGTCGTGAGACAGTTCGGTCCATATCCATCGCGGGCGGAAGAAACCTGAAGGGGGCTGCTCCTAGTACGAGAGGACCGGAGTGGACGGACCAACGGTGTACCAGTCATGGCGCCAGCCGTGCAGCTGGGTAGCTGCGTCCGGAAAGGATAAACGCTGAAAAGCATCTAAGCGTGAAACCAGCCCTAAGATGAAGTTTCTCACGGAGTAATCCGGTAAGCGCCTCAAAGACGATGAGGTTGATAGGCGGGGAGTGAAGCGCCGCAAGGCGTGCAGCCGACCCGCTACTAATACGCCGAGGGCTTGACCTAAGTTTCGTCACCCTAAAATGTTCCATTGAGTCTTCTGTATAGTTTTGAGGGTGCAACAAACACCTTCACATATCCAGTGGCGATAGCTGAGTGGATCCACCTGTTCCCATACCCGAGACACAGTCGTTAAGCACTCATACGTCGAAAGTACTTGGTTGGAGACGACCCGGGAGGATAGAAAGCTGCTGGTTTCATTCCTCGATAGCTCAGTCGGTAGAGCGCCTGACTGTTAATCAGGTTGTCGCAGGTTCGATCCCTGCTCGAGGAGCCATTTTACCCCTGGGGTAATTGGGGTATAGCCAAGTCGGTTAAGGCACGGGACTTTGACTCCCGCATCGTTGGTTCGAGTCCAGCTACCCCAGCCAGTATGGTTCACTAGCTCAGTTGGTAGAGCACCTGACTTTTAATCAGGTTGTCCCGGGTTCGACCTCGGGTGAGCCACCACGGTGGCTTATCTAGTGACTGGCTTGACCATCTCACATCATGACTCACTAGCTCAATTGGTAGAGCATCTGACTCTTAATCAGCAGGTTCGGGGTTCGAGTCCCCGGTGGGTCACCATCTTGTTGATTTCACCTTTCGGGTGTTTCATATTTTCCCTTCCTGGGGATAAGGCTTGTAGCGGGCGATTAGCTCAGCTGGGAGAGCGCCTGCCTTACAAGCAGGATGTCAGCAGTTCGATCCTGTTATCGCCCACCAATGTGGCCCGGTAGTTTAGTTGGTTAGAATGCCGCCCTGTCACGGCGGAGGTCAGGGTTCAAGTCCCCTTCGGGTCGCCATTTATGCCTCGGTAGCTCAGTTGGCAGAGCAGGGGACTGAAAAATCCCCGTGTCGGCGGTTCGATTCCGTCCTGAGGCACCACTTCTTTTGCTGGTGTAGCTCAATAGGCAGAGCAGCTGACTTGTAATCAGCAGGTTGGGAGTTCGATTCTTCTCGCCAGCTCCACTTAGCTTAGATGCGGGTGTAGCTCAATGGTAGAGCTCCAGCCTTCCAAGCTGATCACGTGGGTTCGATTCCCATCACCCGCTCCATTTTTGCATGCCGGGTGGCGAAACTGGCAGACGCAGGGGACTTAAAATCCCCGGTTGGTGACAACCATACCGGTTCGATTCGTCCTCGGCACCATCTGATTTCCATATCGCCAAAAATTCAACATGCGGTCGTGGCGGAATGGCAGACGCGCTAGCTTCAGGCGCTAGTGATGGCAACATCGTGGAGGTTCAAGTCCTCTCGACCGCACCATATCCTCTAAACTTCATATCTTATCTATCATGCGGTTGTGGCGGAACTGGCAGACGCGCTATCTTGAGGGGTAGTGTTCACAAGACGTATGGGTTCAAGTCCCATCAACCGCACCACTTTGAATTCAGGGCTCAGCGTTTGCTGGGCTTTTTATTGCAGAAAGGGGAACGATCATGCTGCAGTCGGAGAAGGTCAAGAAAGCAATCGAGGCGGTGGAAGCATGCTGCGGCAAGTGCAGATCTGTTCACCGGACTGTCCCGTCTTTTGTGGCAAAACGGGCGCTCTCGACGTTACTTGCTGATTTGGAAGAATATGAAGCTTCGCTGAGCGAAGACATTTCCTGAAGCCCTTGTCACGGGAAGCAAAAATATTATATTATAAAAGGTGACTGACGAGAAGTATCCCTTGGAAGGGGTTTGATATATGTTTTGGCATGTCAATGGATATCGGATTGATTTAGGAACGGCGAACGTGCTCGTCTTTTGTCAAGGGCAAAGGCGTCGTCCTGCGCGAGCCTTCGGTCGTGGCGATGGATCGCGATTCGGGACGTGTCACGGCAATCGGCGAGGAGCGCGCCGCATGATCGGGCGCACGCCCGGCAATATCGCAGCGATTCGTCCGCTCCGATCGGGCGTCATTGCCGACTATGACATGACGGAGCGCATGATCCGCTTCTTCATTGAGAAGGTCACGGGTAAAAAGCTTCGTCTTCGTCCGCGCATCATCGATCTGTATCCCGTCGAGGTGTCACGACCGTCGAGCAGCGCGCTGTGCAGGGAAGCGGCGGAGCAGGCGGGCGCACGCTATTCGCAGCTCATTGAGGAACCCTGGCCGCGGCTTTGGGCGCAGGACTCAATATCGAGGAGCCGAACGGTTCGATGGTCGTCTGATATCGGCGGCGGCACGACGGATGTCGCCGTCATCAGCCTTGGCGGCATCGTGAACAGCGCGAGCCTGCGCATCGCAGGCGATACTTTGACGAGGCGATCATCGCTACATCAGCGCGAGTACAATATGCTGATTGGTGAACGCACGGCGGAGGAAATCAAGATCAATGTTGGTGCGGCTTTTTCCGGTGCGCGCGACTCTTCAATGGAGGTGCGCGGGCGTGACCTTCTGTCGGGTTTTGCCGAAAGACGATCACGGTGACATCAAAGAATGTGGCGGAAGCGCTTGAGGCTCCCTGTAACGGGCATCGTACAGTGCGTGAAAAAAGGTGCTTGAGGAGACACCACCGGAACTTGCGGCGGACATCATGGATCGAGGGCATTGTCATGACGGGCGGCGGTGCACCGCTCTATGGACTCGATGAACTCCTGCGCCGCGAGACGGAAATTGCCGCTGCTCTGGCTGAGGATCCGATGTCGTGCGTGCCTTCGGCACGGGTAAGGCGCTCGAGCATATCGGCATGGCGGCAGAGCGAGTGAAGTTCTTGTTAAAATAAAGCCTTTTGCCCTCTTATGATTTGAGGAAAAATGCCGATAAAAGAGTATAAGGAATTTTGCAGTTTGCAAGCATACATCTGCTATGTTGCGGATGATGACAAGGAGGCTTTTGCCATGCTGCGTGGCTTGTACGTCGCGGCGTCCGGCATGATTACCGAGACGAACCGTACGGATGTGATTGCCAACAACCTCGCGAATGCGGCCCTCGTCCGGATACAAGAGGGACGAGGGCGATCAATCAGGAGTTTGCACCTATACTGCTGAAGCGCATCAATGATAACCGGGGACGATGAGGTCACGTCTTTTCGTGGCTTCCGGTTGGAGCAGGGACCGCCGCGTGTCGGCAATCTCGGGACTTGGCGCCCATACGGCGGAGATCGCTACCGACCATGTGCAGGGCAGTATGAAGACGACGGGCAACATGCTCGATCTCGCTGTATCGGGTGAGGGGTATTTCGCCATTCAGACGCTCCCAGGGCGTGCGCCACACGCGCGATGGCAGTTTCTATCGGCAGAGCAAACGGCGCCCTCGTGACGGCACGCGGACAAGCCGTTCTGAATGCGCAGAATCGCCCGATCATGCTGCCCGACAGTGCAAATATCACGATCGGCGCCAAGGGGCGGATTATGGATGGTCGGAGGCGCATCGACACCTTGCAATTCGTGCAGTTCGATGATCGCCGGGCTGTCTTGAAGCAGGAGACAACCTCTATCGTCCGCAGTAGGGCGCACAGCCGCAGGCGGCAACGGGTGACATTCAGCAGGGCATGCTCGAAAATTCCAATGTCAACATTGCGAGTGAGATGGTCAGTTTGATCAACAATTACCGCATCTATGAAGCGGGATCGCGTGCTCTGGTGACGCAGGACTCGATGACAGACAAGACGGTCAACGAGGTCGATCGAACGAGCTGATAACGTAAAGAATTCTAGGGATAGAGGTTTGTCACTTTTTCGGATTTAACGCAGATGGGGATTTTGCATTATGATGAGAGCACTTTGGTCCGCAGCTTCAGGGCATGAAGGCGCAGCAGGACAATATGGACGTCGTCGACACAACATTGCGAATGTTAACACCTTCGGTTCGAAGAAGGTGCGCGCGGAATTCAGTGATCTCGTTTACCAGAATCTGCGCGCTGCGGGTGCGCAGAGCGGCGCCGATTCGCAGTATCCGACGGGCTTGCCATCGGTCTCGGCACGCGCACGGCGGCGACGCAGCGCATCTTCACGCAGGGCAATCTGCAGTCCTCGGGCAATCCGACCGATGTCGCCATTCAGGGTGAGGGCTTTTTCCGCATTGAGATGCCGGATGGAACGATCGCCTACACGCGCGACGGCTCTTTCAAGCTCGACCAGAACCGCCGCCTTGTGACGACGGATGGTTATCCCTTTGGCGGACGGCATCACGCTCGATGCCAATGCACCGAGTGATACCATCGTGATTGCGGGCGATGGTCAGGTTTCGTGCACGCCGGCTGGCGGCAACGTGACAGCGGTTGGACAGATTACGCTGTCGCGCTTCGTGAACCCTGCAGGTCTCTTTGCGATCGGCAAGAACCTGTTTAGGAGACGGATGCTTCGGGCAACGCGATTGACTCCAACCACGGAGAAGAAGGCGCGGGCACACTCACGCAGGGCGTTGTCGAGATGTCGAACATCCAGATCGTCGAGGAAATGGTCAATATGATCGTGGCGCAGCGTGCGTACGAATCGAATTCCAAGGCGATCACGACGTCGGATTCTATGCTTGAGATTGCGAACTCCCTCAAGCGTTGATGAAGGGATAAAACATGAAGGCTAAGGCGGCGGCAGCACTCTTCTTGGTGTGTCGCCCTTTTTCCTCACTTCGGCGGGTGCGGTGGAAGCGTCGCGCTTTTTCTCAGACCGTCAGCGCCGCTGAGTTCGAGCGCATGACGGACGAGAAGATGGAGGCGCTCTTAAGGACAAGGGGTGAGACGCGCCGCTCGCGAGGTGGCTCTCGTAAACCGCCGCGTGACATGAAATCTGCCGGTGGGCGAGGTTTCGTTCTCGGTAGAAGCTCCTCTGGGGCTTTTGTATGACCGCCGAACGCCGATTTACGTCTCTGTGCTCTTGGATGGCAGACCGTATCGTCAGGCGCTTTCCTATTATACCGTCCGCGTTTACGATACGGTTCTCGTCGCTTCGCGAAATCTCTTTCCTGAGCAGGCATTGTCGGAAGCGGATCTGCGATTCGAGGAACGTGAAGTGACTGCGTGCGCGGACGCTGCTTGAAAGAAAAGGGCGAGGCGCTCGGGCATGTCGTATCGCGCATGGTTCGGGAGGGCACGGTGCTTTCGAGGATCTCCTGCGACAGCCGGTCGTGATGGAATCGGGTGCGGCGGTGACGATTGTTTCGCATTACAATGGCATCGAAGTGCGTGTTTTCAGGCGTCGCGCTCACATCGAGGTCGCGTGGGGCAGAAGATCGCGTGCGCAATGCGGCTTCCCGCAAGGTGATGCTCGCGCGGGTATTGGACGCCTCCACAGTCGAGATTGGGTCTGAGAAGGGACATTATGAGAAATAGCAGAAATGGCAGTCCTTCGTGCTCGCCGAGCATTTTCGGCGGAGCGCTCTTCTTCGCGCCTACGGCTTTTGCGCAGTCTCTGTGGGCGGATGCTGCGAAGGGTACGTCCTACGGTGTCTTTGCCGACCGTAAGGCGCATAATGTGGGTGATACTCTGACGATCGTGATCAGCGAAAAGACGACGACGACGCAGACGAAGTCGCGCAAGAACGGAAAGTCAGCTTCGACGACGCTCAATGCGGGCACAGGCATCTTTTGATTTTTGACCTCGGCTTCGGCGGGCGGTTCGGATTCGTGGAAGGCGGACGGCTCTGCTCAAGGATTCGAGCAATTCTCGGGCAATATCGCGGTGACGGTTGTCGAGGTGCAGCCGAACGGCAACATGGTCGTCGAGGGAACGCAGTCCATCTGGCAGAATAAGGACGAACACAAGATCACATTGCGCGGCATCGTGCGGCGCGATGATGTGACGTGTGAAAATACGGTTCCGTCGACGAAGGTGGCGGACGCCACCGTGCGCTTCGATGGCAAGGGGCCACTGAACGCGAAGCAGCGCGAGGGCATCCTCCGCAGATTCTCAACATTCTATTCTAGGTGAATGCTTTTGGAGGAATGTTCGACTTTCCTTGGCTTTGAGGAGGCAGTTTTATGAAGAAGATCCTTGCGTGCTTTGCCGCACTTTTCCCCTCGTCGTCATGATGAGCGCGACGGTTTTTGCAGAGTCGTCAGTGACGCATCAAGGATATTGCTGAAGGTGCAGGGCGTGCGCTCGAACCAACTCATGGGCTACGGTCTCGTCGTTGGTCTCAATGGTACGGGCGATTCGAACAAAACGCTCGAAACCTTGCAGTCCGTAGCGAACATGCTGCGCGAGTACGGCGTGACCATCAACAAGGCGGACTTGAAGACGAAGAACGTCGCGGCCGTCATGGTTACGTCGACGCTGCCGCCCTTCGTGCGCGAAGGCGATAATATCGACATCACCGTATCCTCGATGGGCGATGCGAAGAGCCTCGCTGGCGGCACTCTGCTGCAGACGCCATTGCGTGCGGCGAACGGCACGGTCTACGCCGTCGGGCAAGGCCCTGTGGCTACGGGCGGGTTTTCCGCAGGCTCGGGCGGCGGCTCGCAGCAGAAGAACTTCCCGACGGTCGGCACGACACCAGGCGGCGCCATCGTGGAGCGCAGTGTCGAGATGATGACATCGGCGCGAACGGTACGATCGCGCTCTCTTTGAACAAGGCGGATTTTTACGACGGCGGCGCGTGTCGCGCAGGCAATCAACTCACAGTACGGCGGCATCGCGCGCGCGGCGAATCCCGGGCGCATCGACATCTCCGTGCCCGCCTACTACGCGGCAATATCGTCACTTTCGTTGCGAGTCTTGAGGATCTTCCCGTCATGCCGGATTCCGTTGCCAAGGTCGTCGTCAACGAGCGCACGGGCACGATCGTCATGGGCGGCAACATCGCCGTCGATGAGATCGCCATCACGCAGGGCGGCATTTCGATCAGCATCACGAAGGATCTCACCGTCGATCAACCGCCGCCGTTCAGCCCAGGTACGACGGTCGTTGCAGATAACACGGACGTCAAGGCGAAGGAGCAGAAGGCAAGCTCTATCGTGCTGCCCGCGACAGCGAACGTCGGCGACGTCGTCGGCGCATTGAACTCGGTCGGCGCGACGGCGCAAAAACATCATTTCCATCCTGCAGGCGATGAAGGCCTCGGGGCGCTCCATGCGGACCTGGAAATCATTTGACGAGGTGAGACGGTATGCAGATTTTTGACGCTTTACATGCGGATGCGCTCCATGGACAGGGGCGGCGAACAGCTCTTTGGAACAGGCGAAGGAGCGCGCGACAGCGTGCGGTTTTCGGACAAGCTGAAGGAGGCGCAGAAGTCGCTCTCTCCCGAGAGCAGAAAGCACAGACTTCTGCCGAGGAAGCGGCGGCGAACAAGAAACTCATGGATGCCTGCAGGCTTTGAGTCGATGTTCCTCGACATCATGTACCGGCAGATGCGCCAGACTGTGCCGAAGGACACGCTCTTCGGGCACGACAACACGGATGACATCTTAGAATCCATGCGCGATACGGCCATGGTGGAAAAAGATGTCGGAAGCGGGCGGCATCGGCCTCGCCAAGACGCTCTATGAGCAGCTGCAGCGCGAGGCACATGCGATCAAGGTGGACGCATAAGGATTTTGGGAACGGCATGGTTTTTGCGCATCGCCGTTTTTATTGGAAATATGCAGATTCTCAAATTTTTCCTTTGCGAAGCAGGGAAATCGACGCCTTTTCCCGAAAGAATATAATATTCAGTAATTCAGTAAACCATGAAGTCATAAGGCAAAGTATTCAGCAAGAAGAGGTGGCAGTTATGAAAAATCAGCAACAAGGGTTTCGGCGCGTATGACATCCGTGGGATTTATCCGGAGGAGGTCAATGAGGAACTTGCCTATCGCATCGGGCGCGTTTTCGTCGATCTCTTCCATGCGAAGAAGGTCGCAATCGGGCACGATATTCGTCTTTCCGGGCCTTCGATTCGTGACGCTCTTGCGAAGGGGCTGACGGAGGGCGGGCGCCGATGTCATGGACATCGGGCAGTGCGGCACGGAGATGATTTATTTCACGACGGCGCACTACGGGCTGGACGGCGGCATCATGATCACGGCGAGCCACAATCCGAAAGAGTACAACGGCATGAAGTTCGTGCGCAAGGAATCGCGCCCGATTTCGAGCGATACGGGGCTCAAGGACATCGAGAAGGCTGTGATGGAGGGCGATTTCAAAGCCGCTCGACCGCCCGAAAGGGAAGATCGAAGAGGTCGATGTGCTCGACGAGTACGTCAGCACATCCTGACATACGTCGACGTCAAGGCGCTGAAAGCCGTTCAAAATTGTCGTCAATACGGGCAACGGTGCGGCAGGGCCAATCATCAACGCGCTCGAAAAAGCATCTGCCCTTTGAGATGGTCAGGTGTTCAATGAGCGGACGGCAACTTCCGAACGGCGTGCCGAATCCCGATCCTGCAAGAGAATCGCGAGGCGACGGCGAAGGTGGTGCGCGAGTCAGGGCGCCGCTGTCGGCATCGCTTGGGACGGCGACTTCGACCGCTGCTTCCTCTTTCGACGAGAAGGGCGGCTTCATCGAGGGCTACTACATGGTTGGCTTCCTCGCGCAGGCGTTCCTCAAGAAGAACAAGGGCGCGAAGATCATCACGATCCGCGCCTCGTCTGGGACACGATCGAAATCGCGATGAACTTGGCGGCGAGGCTGTGATGTGCAGAGCGGCCATGCGTTTATCAAGGACAAGATGCGTAAAGGTCAATGCGGTTTACGGCGGCGAGATGAGTGCACACCACTACTCCGCGACTTCTCTTATTGCGACAGCGGCATGATTCCGTGGCTCTTGGTGCTCGAACTGATGAGCGCTGCAGGAAAGCCCTTGTCCGAACTTATGGCGGAGCGCATGGCACGCTATCCGATCTCGGGCGAAGTCAACAGCAAAGTCGCCGATGCGCATGCCGTGATGAGAGGTCGAGGAAATCTACGGCGGCAAGGGCAAGGTTACGAAGGTGGACGGACTCTCCGTCGAGTTCGCGGACTGGCGCTTCAACCTGCGCATGTCGAACACGGAACCGGTGATCCGTCTCAATGTGGAGACTCGTCATGATGAAAAATTGATGAAGGAAAAGACGGAGGAACTCCTCGCCGTCATTCAGGGGGTAATGATGACGAAGCAGAAAATCCGCAAGGCGATCATCCCTGCAGCGGGATCTTGGCACGCGCTTCTTGCCGGCGACGAAGGCGCAGCCGAAGGAGATGCTGCCCATCGTCGATACGCCGGCCATCCAGTTCATCGTTGAGGAGGCTGTCGCCTCCGGGCATCGAGGAGCTTCTGATCATCACGGGACGCAACAAGCGCTCGATCGAGGATCACTTTGACCGTTCCCTGGAGCTGGAGATGCAGCTCAAGGAGCACGGCAAGTGACATGCTCAAGATGGTTGAGGAGATCTCGGACATCCAGATCCACTTCATCCGGCAGAAGGAGGCGCGGGACTCGGCCATGCCGTGCTCTGCGCACGCCAGTTCGTTGGTGACGAGCCTTTCGCCGTGCTCTTGGGCGACGATCTCGTCGACGCGAAGGTGCCGTGCCTCGCGCAGCTCATCGACGTCTATGAGGGATTACGGCGGCAGCGTGCTCGGCGTGCAGCAGGTGCCGCAGAGCCAGAGTTTCGCGCTACGGCATTGTCGCCCGCACAAGGTGAAGCCGAATGTCTGGCAGGCGGTCGATCTCGTGGAAAAAGCCCGAGGCAGAAAAGGCGCTGTCGCGCCTCGCCGTGCTCGGCCGCTATGTGCTGACGCCGGCTATTTTCGACATCTTGGAGCATACGAAACCGGGTGCGGGAGAGGAAATCAGCTGACGGACGCCATCTGTGAGCTTGCGCGCAAGGAAAAGGTCTACGCCTACCGTTTCGAGGGAAGGCGCTACGACATCGGCGACAAGGAGGGCTTCTTGAGGCGACGGTGGAGCAGGCTTTGAAACGGCCGAGATCCGCGACGACTTCATGGCGTATCTCGTACAAAGGATCGGGCCTTTGCTCCGACAAAAGATGGAAGAAGATGCGGAGTAATTGCCTAAAATTGGGATTGTTCTTTTCCAGCGGTGTGCTATACTGTAAGTATTAAGTTCTGATGTGAGCCTTGGTCTCAAATATGACTGATGGCATGGGGGGTTGATGCTCGATGGGGTTGAAGTTGAAGTCGGGATTCCTTTTTGACTACGATAATCTCTATGGCCCGGGCAAGGTGACAGAGACGATGTCAAGGAAATGGCGGACAGGATGAAGAAGGCGCATGAGGCGATGAAGTCATGCGCTCGACGGGCGTCATCGCGGCCATCTGTCGACGACGGCACGCCGGAGAAGGTGCTCTTCTCGAGCTGCCGTATGTCGCCGACGGGCATTTGAACTCGCCCGCCTCGCTCACGCGTCTGAAAGATCTGACGGCGCATGTCAAGAATCATACGGACGCCGTCGTCTCGCTCGGGATCGGCGGCTCCTATCTCGGCAACAAGGTGCTCTTCGATGTAGAGTGCGGCGCCTACTGGAACGAGAGGACGGAAGAAGAGCGGCGGCTTCCCAAGGTCTATTTCAGCGGCAACAACATTGACCCGCGTGCGACGGGCGATCTTCTCCGTTCGCTCAAGAATCAGGCGAAGATCGCCAGAAGTCACAAGCGTGCGCTTCGCGTGATGCTCCTCGTGATCTCGAAGTCGGGCGGCACGCTTGACGACGATAGTCGAACTTCATGGTAGTCTACAAGGCACTGCGAGACGATGCGGGATATCGAGGTCGAAGTTGTCGCCGTGACCGATCCGAATGAAGAGAAGCCGACGCTCTTGAAGAAGCTCGCTGAAAGACAAAGGCTGGCAGACGTTCGCCGTGCCCGACGGCGTGGGCGGACGCTTCTCGATCTTCTCCGAGGTCGGGCTGTCGCTCGCGGCCTGCATCGGCTTCGACATCGAGATCGTTCCTCGCAGGTGCTCGTGCGATGGACGAGGCATGCCAAGCGGACGACGTATGGCAGAATCCGGCGATGCTCAATGCGGTCTTGAAGTTCATCGCTTCCGAGAAGTATGGGCGAGACATCGGTCAGTGATGCCCTACGGCGACTACATGAAGTCGGTCTCCGAGTGGTACATCCAGCTCTTGGCGGAGTCCTTTGGGCAGGAGGTCGATCGCGAGGGCAATGAAGTCTGCTACGGCAGGACGCCTGTTGTCGCCGTCGGCACGACGGACATGCATGCGCAGACGCAGCAGCATCAAGAGGGCAAGCGCAACAAGGTCGTGCAGTTCATCCGCTTGGAAAAGTGGGCGGACGATCTCGTGATTCCAACGAATTTCCCGATGTGAAGAAGCTGGCGGACATCTCGGGGCTGACGATGGGCGAGGCAGCGCGAGGTCGCACGTCAATCGAACGCCGACGCGCTTGCCTCGAATGAACGCTTCAACGCATTGTTCTCGCTGCCCTGAACTCAATGCCTTCCATCTGGAGAGCTGCTCTATCTCTCGGCTCTGAGCATCGCCTACGAGGAGAGTTTGCCGATGTCGACGCGTTCAATCAGCCCGGCGTTGGAGTCGTACAAAGCGCATCATGGGGCCGAAGCTCGAAGCGCTCAAGGCGGCGAAAAAGTAGCTGGGGCATACTGCAGAAAAGCATAAAGGGATCATAAACGACGGAAGCTCTGCGAGGATCTTTCTGGAAGAGCTTCCGCAAGACATAGGAGCATCGACGGATCGGTGTTTCCGTCGTATACTCGCAAGAGGCGAGATCAACAGCTCTGCGGATTCTGGCAAGGAGGAAGCGGGGCTGTTTTATTCCTGGAAAAGGAATTTATTCGATTCTCTTGAAAGGAGGTGATGAGAGAATGCTGGAAAGGATGAGAAAATCAGGAGAAGAGATGAAGGAGAATACGGGCGTGCGTGAAGTTTTGGCGGACGGTTGGTTTACCGCCTTGCGCGAACGCCTTGTCGGCACTGGTGAGGATGTCAGGCTGCAGGGGCGGCGACCGATTCTTCTCGCGGCTCTTCTTGTCGCCGTGGGCGCGTGGTTCTTCGTTGAAGGGACGGAGCCGGAGGCAGGCGTGTTCGTCGCACCGCCCTCGGCAGCGGTGTCTCAGGCGCCGCTGCGTGAGGATGTGACGGGAACGAAGGAGGCGCGGAATAGAAGGCGTTGGCCGATCCGTTCGCACTGCTTCATGGTGAGGAACAGGCGACGGTTGCGGCGATAGGCTGCCGTCGGCGGCGGTGACGAACGGTGTGCTGCCGCGCTGAACCGTGCGACGGACAAGAGCGGCAGCGATTCGAGTGCAGGCGGGCGCCAGAATGAGAAAAACTGCGGCCTCGCCGAACGGTGCAGCAGTGGGAAGACCGCCAGTGCTGCATAGCCGCAGGTGCGTGGTACGGTGACGAGCAATGTCGGAACCGTGCTGCTGCTCTCCGGTCGGCGGGCACGATTTTTCCTCGCTGAGGGCGAGTGAAAAGAGCGTGCTGCTGCAGTCGCTTTCGGACGAAAAAGCGCCGTCGTCGTGGTCGGCGGCAAGTCGTACACTACTGAATCTGCCCGGCATGAATCTGCTCGATGCAGTCTCGGGACAAAATAGCGTCTGAGGGATGAGCTGGGAGAGGATCTTTTGTGCTCCAAGGAGGGAGTTCGATATGGGCAGCTTGCCAGAGTTGGTGCATTTTTCCTTGCCGCATGGTTTGCCGGCTCTTCACCGGCATCGGCCTCTCCTTGACGCTTGAAGTTGTTGATGCGGATGTGACGGCGATTCTGACGTCCATTGCCCGCTTTCGACTCGACCTCATACTTGACGATTCTGTGAAAGGACGCATCAGCCTCAGCCTCAAGGGACGTTGAGGCCGGAAGAAGCACTGATGCTCATCGGCAAGGCGAAAGGGGCTGGTAGCAGCATGAGGGAAGAAGTCCTTCTGTGCGCGCGGCGAGGCAACGCCTTTTTACCGCATGCAGTGCTGCCCGTTCGCTATGCGGATCTTGAGCAGCGCTTTCGCTGCCGTAAAAATTATCTTTGGGAGAAGCAGGAATTTTCGCGATAGACGAGAATAAGAAAAATGGGAAGAAGATATAGCGAGCAGGGCTGTACCGAACGGGAGAGCGGCTTTTGATTGACCGTCGACAAATGCCCTGCTTTTCTATGGAACAGAAGAGGGAAGGTACGCGCTGAGGCTGTGCTGCATTCGCTCGATGTGCCTACCGAGCAGGTATCTTTGAGGCGCGTGTCGTCGCATTGGAGAAGAAACGCGGCGAAGGAACTCGGTGTGAGACTGGGATTGGTCGCCGCTGCCCATCGATTCGCACGGCACGGCGAAGGGCGGCTCGAGGGTGGAAGAAGAGGGCATCGATGGCGAGGTGCCGGGCGTCATCCGCTTCGGCAGGACGCCCGAAGGAAAAGCCTACGAGTTCTACTATCGGGCGAAGATCGCGGCACTCGTCACGGATGGCAAGGGCAAACGTCTTGGCAGTCCGAACATCACGACGCTGCAGGGCAGGGAAGCCGTGATCAACATCGGCGGTTCCGTGCCCGTGCTCGAGACGCAGACGACGAATTCTGACGGTGACGACCTCGATAACGTATAAGAAGGCGGGCATCATCCTGCGCTATACGCCGCGCATCTCATGAAAACGGCGAGATCACGGCGCGGGTTCACACGGAGGTCAGTTCTCCTGTCTCACGTCGACGCCCTCAAGGCGTACAAGTTCCAGGGAGCGCTCGGCCGATACGACCGTGCGCTCAAAAGACAGCGAGACCATGGTCATTGGCGGCCTCATCGGCAGCGAGGAATCGCGCGTTTTTGCAAAGGTGCCGCTCTTGAGGCATCCCATACTCGCGCATTCTTCAAGAGCGTGCGCCACACGAGACCGATTCTGAAATCATGATATTTTTGACCGCGCACATCTTGCGCGATACTTTTTCTCCTGCCGAAGGAACGGCGGAATCAGAGCGGAAAGGAAAGGATGTTTGCAATGACAATCAAGATCTTGATCGCGGACGACCATGCGCTGCTTCGGCAGGGAGTTAAACGCGTGCTGAATTTCGAGGACGACCTGGAGGTCATCGGCGAGGCGGAGGACGGGCAGGAGACGCTTGCCAGAACCCTCGTTCTGCAGCCCGACGTGCTGCTCCTCGACCTCAATATGCCGGGTTGTCGGGGTCTTGAGGGTGGCGTGCCAGCTCCAGGCGGCGAAGTCCAAGACCAAGATCATCGTGCTGACGATTCACGACAGTGACAATTATGCTTGAACTCTTGAAAAACGGCGTCCTCGGCTATCTCCTCAAGGATGTCGAGCCTTCGATGCTCATCAAGGCGATCCACGTCGTCAACGAGGGCAACGCTTTTCGTCTACCCGTCTCTCGCCGAGCGTCTCTTCGGCGGCGTCGCCGAGGATGAGAACATCAACGAAAGGCGCGCACGATGTGGCGCGAGAGCCGCTCCGAGCGCTTAACCTCGCGTGAGATGGACGTCTGTCGTGCATTGCCAAAGGGCTTCAGCAATCGGGACATCGACGCAGGCGCTCTTCGTCAGCGAGAAGACGGTCAAGAACCATCTGACGAATATCTTCCGCAAGCTCAGCGTCAACGACCGCACGCAGGCTCTGATCTATGTCTTGAGCACAAGATCGTGACGCTGGAATGAGCAGCAGGCATTTTCGGCCGATGGCTACGGAGCGTATGCATCGGCCTCTTTTATGATAATTATTATCTACAAGGACTTTTTGCTTTGGGATTGACATTTTATGATAAAAACCACCTAAAATGAGGAAATAAATCCCGAGTAAAATACCATGAAACCCTTTAAGAAGGCGCTACCCGTTGCTGAAGGCGATTGAACATAATGCGTTGCACGGCGGCGAGTAGCCAAAGATTCCGTGCGGAAGAAAGGAGCATCATCATGTCGGATGCATTGCTGAACATCAAGAATCTCTCCGCGGGCGTGGAGGGAAAAAGCGATATTAAAGAACCTCAGCCTGACGATCCAAGGGGCGGGGTGCAGGTGATCCTGGGCCGAACGGCTCCGGGCAAGTCGACGCTCATGAACGTCATCATGGGTCATCCGAAGTACGAGGTGACGGCGGGCGATATTTCTTTCGAGGGCAAGAGCCTCTGGAAAAGAAGACGTTCGAGCGCGCGAGGAAGGTCTCTTCCTCGTTCCCAGACGCCCGAGGAGATCCGGGCATCACGGTCGAGAACATGCTTCGGACGGCGAAGCAGGCGGTGACGGGCGAGAAGGTCAAGATCATGGCTTTCAAGAAGGAACTCAAAAGACGATGGAAGAGCTGAAGATCGATCCTTCGTACGCCGAGCGTTACATGAACGTGGGCTTTTCGCGGCGAGAAGAAGCGCAATGAGATCCTGCGGCTTTGTGATGCTTGCGCCGAAGCTCGCGCTGCTCGATGAGACGGATTCGGGACTCGACGTCGATGCCGTAGCAGATCGTTTCCTCGGGCATCGAGAAGTACCATACGGCGGACAACAGCTGCCTCATCATCACGCACAACTCGAAGATTCTGGAAAAGCTCAAGGTCGACCGCGTGCATGTCATCATCGGCGGCACGATCGTCGAAGAGGGCGGCCCCGAACTCATCGACGAGGTGAACCGCCGCGGCTTCACGCACATCCTCGACGACGCTGCGGCAAAAGTGAGGTGGGCGAGATGGCAAAGAAGAAAACCTTTGTGGAGGACATCGAGCGCACGCTCTACGACATCAAGAACCACGACGTCCCCGTCTACAAGGCGCAGCAGGGGCTGACGGAGGACATCATCCGCTGACATCGCGAAGCAGAAGCACGATCCCGATTGGATGCTTGAGTTTCGTCTGAAATCGCTGGAGACGTACAACAAGATGGCGCTTCCCTCGTGGGGGCCTGACCTCTCGGAGCTTGATATGAATGAGATCGTCACTACATGCGCCCCGATGCGAAGATGACGGGAAACTGGAAGGAAGTTCCGAGGACATCAGGACACGTTCGACCGCCTCGGCATCCCCTGAGGCGAGAAGACGTCGCTCGCGGGCGTCGGCGCACAGTACGATTCGGAAGTCGTCTACCACAGCATACAGGAAAGCCTCGTGAAGCAGGGGCGTCGTCTACACCGATATGGAAACGGCGCTCGTCGAGCACGAGGACTGGTCAAGAAATACTTCATGAAGCTCGTGCCGCCGAAGGATCACAAGTTCGCGGCGCTGCACGGCGCCGATCTGGTCAGGGCGGCTCCTTCGTCTACGTGCCCGAGGGGCGTCGACGTGGAGATTCCCGCTGCAGTCGTACTTTCGACTCAACGCGCCGGGCGCGGGCAGTTCAGACACGCTGATCATCGTGGAAAAGGGCGCGAACCTGCACTTCATCGAGGGCTGCTCGGCGCCGAAATACAATGTGACGAACCTCCATGCAGGCTGCGTCGAGCTGTTTGTCAAGGAAGGGGCGCGGCTTCGCTACTCGACGATCGAGAACTGGTCGCGCAACATGATGAACCTCAACACGAAACGCGCCCTCGTCGAGAAAAAGACGGCCTGATCGAGTGGGTCTCCGGCTCTTTCGGCTCGCACGTCTCCATGCTCTACCCGTGCAGCATTCTGCACGGCGAGCGCGCACGCTGCGAGTTCACGGGCGTGACCTTTGCGTCGAAAGGGCAGACGCTCGATACGGGCGCAGCCGTCATCCACACGGCGCCGCACACATCGGCGACGATCAACACGCGCTCGATCTCGAAGGCGGGCGGCAAGGCGATCTACCGAAGCGCCGTGAAGGTAGCGAAGAACGCGCCTTTCACGAAGTGCTCGGTCAACTGCGAATCCTTGATGCTCGACAGCATCTCGCGCTCCGACACGCTTCCTGCCATGGACATCGAGGGCGATGGGGCGGACATCGGGCACGAGGCGAAGATCGGCCGCATCAGCGACGAGGCGGTCTACTATCTGACGAGCCGGGGCATCGACGAGGAGAGCGCGCGCGATGATCGTGCGCGGTTTCGTCGAGCCGATCGCGAAGGAACTGCCTTTGAGAATACGCCGTTGAGATGAATAATCTCGTCAATATCGAGCTTGAAGGCACGATGGGATAGGGAGGGAAGAATATGCAGAATCAAGAACTTTTCAGCTCCATTCCATGCGCATGGCGCTGGCTCGGCGTCAACGGCGCAGCTCTGCCTTCGATGGACTCGATGCGCCGGAAAGTGCAGAAGATCCATGTGAAGGCGGGCGAGAAGAAGGAAGCCGTCCAGATCTATCGGGCGGGCGGTCATGCCGAGATCGAGGCGCATCGTCGAGGCGGGCGGCACGCTTTCCCTCGTCAAGGTGCAGCTCGTGCCCGAGGGGGAAAACCATGCCGACGACGTCAAGGTGCGCGTCGAAGAGGGCGGCGCATTTTCCCTATACGATCTTTCGAGGTCGGCGCGAAACGAGCTCGTGTCGAAGCTTTCCGTCGAGCTTGCGGGAAAGGACGCCGCAGCGGATATCGCGCCTTTACTTCGCCGACAAGAAGCGCAAGTTCGACTTCAACTATCTCGTGCGCCAGAGGGCGCATACCGACTGCAAATATGCAGGGTCAAGGGCGCTGATGGACGAGGCGCAGAAGGTGTTTTCGCGGCACGCTCGACTTCATCGCAGGCTCAGCCGGCTCTGTCGGGCGCGAGAACGAGGACGTCATCGTCCTCTCCCGGCGTGCGCAACCGCTCCGTGCCGCTGATGCTCTCAGGGCGAGGGCGACGTCGACGGACATCATGCCGTGAGCATCGGCAAGATGGACGAGGCGAAGCTCTTCTATCTGATGAGCCGCGGACTCGATCTCGCCGAGGCGCGGCGTCTCGTCGTCGAGGCCGACCTCTTCCCCTGTGCTCGCGCGCATTTCGGACGAAGCGCTCAGGAGGAGTGCCGCTTCCATCGAAGGGAGGATCGAAGATGCGGACTGAGGAAGACATTCGCAAGGATTTTCCCTTGCTCACGCACAAGATGAACAATCAGCCGCTCGTCTACCTCGACAACGGCGCGACGACGCAGAAGCCGAACGAGGTCATTCAGGCGATCTGCGGCTACTATGGCGGCTGCAACGCGAACCCGCATCGGGGCGCAGCGCGCTTTCCGTCAAGGCGACGGACATCTACGAGTACACGCGCGCGCGACGCGCTCCTTCATCCACGCGCGCCTGCCGCAGGAGATCATCTTCACGAAGAACGCGACGGAGGCGCTGAACCTCGTCGCCTACAGCTACGGTCTCGCGAATGTCGAGGCGGGCGACGAGATCGTCATCTCCATCGCCGAGCATCACTCGAACCTCGTGCCGTGGCAGATGGTCGCCCAGGGCGAAGGGGCGCTGTCTTGATACATGTACCTGAAAAGGACGGTAGGGCTCTCCGTCGAGGAAGCAGAAGAAGATCACGAAGAAGACGAAGATCGTCGCCGTCACGGAAGTCTCGAACGTCCTCGGCCTCATCAATCCTGTCAAGGAGATTGCCGCCGTCGCGCACGAAAACGGTGCCGTCATCTTAGTTGACGGCTCGCAGAGCGCGGCGCACATGGCGGTCGATGTGCAGGATATGGACTGCGACTTCTTCGCCTTTTCGGGCACAAGCTGCTCGCCCATGGGCATCGGCGTGCTCTACGGCAAGGAGGCCTCGCTCGATGCCATGCCGCCGTTTTTTGCGCGGCGGCGACATGATCGAGTACGTCACTGAGCAGGAGACGACGTTCGCCGAGCTGCCGCAGAAGTTCGAGGCGGGCACGCAGAACGTCGGCGGCGCAGCAGCCGCGCGCCGCCATCGAACACCTCGAAAAGACGGGCTTCGACACCGTGCGCCGCATCGAGCAGGAACTCGTGAACTACGCGCTGCCCAAACTGCGCGAGATCCCCTTCGTCGAGCTTTACGGCTGCGACGCCGACCCTGCCTTGAAGACGGGCATCATCACGTTCAACGTCAAGGACGTCCATCCGCACGACGTCGCGACGATCCTCGACTCCTTCGGCGTCGCCGTGCGTGCCGGCCACCACTGCGCCCAGCCGCTGATGAAAGTATCTCGGGCAGAACGCCACATGCCGCGCGAGCTTCTACCTCTACAATACGAAGACGGATGTCGACCGCTGGCTCGAAAGCCTTGAAAGAGGTCAGGAAGGTGATGCATCTATGAGCCTTTACGGACATCTATACGGAGCTGATCGCCGAGCACAGCCGCTCGACGGAGAAACAAGCAGCGAACTGCGGGCGCGACGATCAGGAGCGCGGGCACAATCCCTCGTGCGGCGATGAGATCACGTTGGAGCTCATCGTCGAGGACGTGCGAAGATCAAGGACGCCGCTTCACGGGCGTCGGCTGCGCCATCTCGCAGGCCTCGACCTCGATGATGATCGACCTCGTCAAGGGCAAGAGCGTTGAAGAAGCGCACCATCTCGCCGATCTCTTCATCTCGATGATCAAGGGCAGAAAGCTCTCGAGGAAGAACTCGAGAAGAACTCGACGAGGCCGCCGCGCTTGAGGCGTCTCGCATGCCCGCACGCGTCAAGTGCGCCGTGCTTTCGTGGCATACGCTCGATACGGCGCTTAAAAAGGAATGAAGAAGCTGCTCCCTGCATCGTTTTGATGTGGGGCGGCTTTTTCATCGCAATCAAGAAAAATCGTTTAACAAAAAGCGTGAAAAATAACGAAATAAGTAGTGAAGTGGGTTCATATCCCATGATATGTTTTTTCGGGAAAGCCTTGCTTTGGTTAGTAAGGGATTGCCAAGAGGGTATAGGCACGTGGCAGTATAAGGCGGATATTCCGAAACATACTATCAAAATCAATGCGTCAAGCTTCTCTTGCAAAAAGCTCGGTGCTATCTTGTTCAGCTACGAACTGAAGACGGATACGATGTCCTTTCGCTTGGTGCGCGGCGGTATGCAGGCGCGTGAGATCGGGGTTTCCGCGCTCGCTCAATGCCGAGCGGCGTCTGATGGTACATCCGGATTTCCTCGAGCAGATGATCGCCTTCTTCTCGGGCCAGAATACGGAACGCGACAGTTTCCTGCTCGATATGGGGAATCCTCCGACGGGCAAGTACTCGTGGTACAAGTTCTGTCATCGAGCAGGGAGAACGATGAATACGGACACTTGGGCACCGTGCGCGGCGTCATGTGGCGCACGGACCGCCTGCATGATGCGGGCGAAGGAAGGTGACGCTCCGCTCCGAACTGATTCCGTTACGGGCGTTGCCAACGAGAACGGCTTGCTCAGGGGAAGCCGACCGTTTCTCTGCAGGTGGAAGGAAGAAGGATGTCAATGCACTCGTCCTCGTGCGTTTGGATTGCTATGGGGATTTGGAAAAAGCGTCTGGGAAAGCGCGGCGCGAAACGCTTCTCGTGAGGCTTTGCAACTCCATCGGCGGTAAGTTCCGCTCAGGGCGATGTGCTTCACATCTTGGCGATGGCGCGTTCGCCGTCTTGTGCGCGATGTGACGAGCAAGCCGCTTTTTTGGAACTGGAACGTCAAGGGCATCGAAGCGATTTTCCGTCCGGGAAATGCAGAATATGGAAAAGTACGGCATGAAGTGCCGCATCACGCTCGCCTATTCACCGGAGGAAGGCATACGCTGCCGCGACCTTCTCAACGCAGCGAGGAAAAAGGCGCCGCTTCTCTGAGTGCAGCAGATCAATATGCATAAAAAGCCCTGCCCTCCAGAAGAGGTGCAGGGCTTTATTTTCATGGTGCGATCGGCGCGATTCGAACGCGCGACCCCCTGCTTAGGAGGCAGATGCTCTATCCAGCTGAGCTACGACCGCAGGCAACGTGTATATTCTAGCAGAAGAAGCGCGAATATGCAAGCGTTAAAAAGCGCGGCAAAGGAGCGGGCGTGATGTTCGGCATGGTTTTTCTGCGCGGAACTAGTCAATCATTTTTCCGAAGTGCGGGTCGACGTCTTCCTGTTTGCCTGCGACAAGGACGGCGGCATTGGCGGCGAGGATGGTTTGGGCGGAGATGTTGAGGTCGATGCGGTCGTCTGCTTTTATGCCGAGGATGTTCAAGTGATGACGGCGCGGACATCGAGCTCGCTGATGCTTTTTCCCTTCCCACGCTGGGGCACGGGCACTTCATAGATGGCGTATTCGTCGCTGAGCGGGAAGTAGTCGAGGATGGTTGGAACCGCAGCGGATGGCCGTCCAAAGAGCGAGTTGAGCGCTCGGGGTAGACGGTTTCCGTCCGCGCCGTTCCGCAGAAATTTCTCGCGAATGTCACGCGAAGCGCGTGCATGCGACATAGCGAGCGCCGAACTCTTTGAGGAGCGAGGTCGTTTCGAGGGAGCTCTGAAAGTCATCGCCGATGGCGACGATGCAGACATCGAAGCTGGGGATGTCGAGAGACTGCAGAAAGTCTGCATTGGTGCTGTCGGCGATGAGCGCATTCGTCACGAGCGGCAGAATGCGATTTACGCGGTCTTCGTCGTGGTCGACGGCGAGGGACGTCATGCTGCATCGTGCAGCTTTTTCGGCAATGTAGGGCCGAAGCGGCCGAGGCCGATGAGCAGGATGGATTTCGCATGTTCCTCCCATCCGATGGTGATTCGTTCTCTCGGGCGGCGGCTGGAGTCGCGGCCGCGCGCGTGATGCCGCAAAGATGACCGTGAGGGCCGCCGATGCGTCCGAAGAACATCAAAATCATCATGACGCATTTGGAAAGCGGGCTAAGATCCTCGGTGACGCCGATGGAAAGACCGACGGTCCCCAGCGCGGAAGCTGTCTCAAAAGCGCTGTCAATCAAGCGGATGTCGTCGATGAGGTTGAGCAGCGCTGCCAGAGGCAAAAGCAGCAGATACATCATGAGGATGGTGACGGCGTGACGCTGGGTTTCGGGCGAAAGACGACGAGAGAAGCAGGTCGGATCCTCTTTGAGCCGAAAGGTGGCGATCATGATGGCGAACAAGGTGAAAGCCGTCGTCGTCTTGATGCCGCCCGCCGTGGAGCCGGGAGAGCCGCCGATGAGCATCAGGACGATGAGGGCGGCGCGCCCGTCTCGCTGAAGTCTTTGATGTCGATCGTATTGTAGCCGGCAGTGCAGGGTCGTGACGGATTGAAAGAGGGAGATCAGGAAGTGTTCGCCCGTGGAAACGCCGGGATCGAGCCTCGAAGAAAAAGAAGAAAAGCGCAGGAACAAGGATGAGGACTGCCGTCATCGTGAGGGCGATCTTGCTTTGCAGGCTGTAGGCGCGAAAAATTTCTGCGGTTCAGACGTATGTCCGCCCAGGTGGTGAAAGCCGAGGCCGCCGGCGATGATGAGGAGCATGACCGTGATGTTTACGACGGGGTCGGCAGCGAAGTCCATCAAGGGAATTGCCGAAGAGGTCGAAGCCCGCATTGCAGAAGGATGAGATGGAGTGAAAGATGGCGAAGTAAATGCCGCGCAAGAGGCCGACTTTTGGCAAAAGAAGGGCGAGGAAGAGCGCCCGAGAAATTCGATGAAGAAAGTCAAGCGCAGAATGAAGTAGAGGAGCGGCACGATGCCGCTGAGCTGCAGGCGCTGAGACGGCTTCTTGGAAAGGCTGCGCTGCATGAGCCCGATGCGCTGTCCGGAAAGAGCGGCGAGAGAAACGGCGATTGTGATGACGCCGAAGCCGCCGATCTGAATCATGGCGAGGATGACAGGCTGACCGAAAGCGTCCAGTAGGAAGCGGTGTCCACGGCGGTGAGTCCTGTCACGCAGCTGGCGGAGAAACGGCGGTGAAGACGCGTCCGAAAGGAGGCGCCCTCGCCGTTTGCCGTTGCCCAGGCAGCATCAGAAAGTCCTGTGCCGCAGAGGATCAGGGACGAGGAAACTCAAGATGATGATGCGGAAAGGGCGACAGCCTTCGCAGAGACCGATGATGTTCATAAGACAGCCTCGCTCTATAATAAAGGGATCCCGGATAAATTCAGCTGCCCTGCCTTCGCGCATGTGTTTGCCTGCGTTTTTGAAAAGCACGTCCCTATTGTACGCTCCTTTTCTTGTTTGATGCAAGGGAAAGATGACGGAGGCACAAGAGAGCAGGATTATTCTTAAATAAATTTTTATTCTCTTATTATCATATCTTTTCGTTTCTGTGCTATAGTGGAGAAAAGAAAGTGCATTTCTATGACCTAGAGGTACCTAGAAGAATTCCATCCTTACGCATCATCTGCGCCTTGGGGCTTGCATTTTGTCTGGGCGGCTGCGGGGCGGCGCCCGCAGCGATGGCTGAGATGCCTGAGGAAATCGTGCAGAAGAACACGCCGCAGAGGGCGAGGCGGAGATTTACCTCGCAGGGCGGCTGCTTTCTGGGGCACGGAGCATTACTTGAGCCTTGCGCCCGGCGTCATATCGGCGGAGAGCGGCTACGCGAACGGGCGCACAGCGCGTCCTTCGTATCGCGAGGTGCTTCGGGCAGGCCATGCCGAAGCCGTGCATCGTCTACGATCCGAAGGTTCTGCCGCTCGAAAAGCTGTTGGAACTGTTTTACGAGTCCATCGACCCGACGGCGAAGAACCGCCGGGGCAACGATGTCGGCGAGCAGTATCGTTCGGGCATCTACTATGGGGCAAGAGCGGCAGGGCGCACGGGAAGTCGCTGTGATCGGCGATCTCGCTGCGTCGCCTGGAGGAGAGACTGAAAAAGCCTGTCGCCATAGAGACGGGGCCAATCGTGAACTTTACCGCGCGGAAGAGGAGCATCAAAAGTATCTCGAAAAAGCATCCGGACGGCTACTGCCATATCCCGCTTTCGTTGATGGCCGACATGCGCGAGAAGAGCGAAGCGGCGAAAGAAGAGCAGAAGGAGAAGTCTTATGCGCGAGGCCGTCGGACGATGAACTCAGGGAGCGCCTGACGGCGATGCAGTACAAGGTGACGCAGGAGAAGGCGACGGAAGCGCCGTTTCAGAATGAATACGATCATGAGTTTCGCGCGGGAATCTATTGCGATGTGACGACGGGGGAGCCGCTCTTCGTCTCGACGCACAAGTATGATTCGGGCTGCGGCTGGCTGGCTTTCTCGCGTCCGATCGACGCCTCTCTCATCGCGGAGCACGAGGATACGTCGCACGGCATGGTGCGCACGGAGGTCACGGCAGCTAAGAGCGGCGCTCACCTCGGGCACGTCTTTGAGGACGGCCCCAAGGAATTGGGCGGCATCCGCTACTGCATCAACAGCGCTTCTCTGCGCTTTCGTGCCGAAAGAAGAGATGAAGCGCAGGGCTGCGGTGCATATCTGCCGCTGCTGGATGAATGATAGGCTGCTGAGGAAGAGCCGGGCGAAGATGGATTTCATCTTCGCCCGGCTCTTTAAGATACGCAAGAAACTCTAATGGAATAATTCTCATGAGTTCCTGTATCCATCAAGGTCAATGTTAGAAATGTCGTCACTCGATGCGTAGACGAGTAGCCAATCTGGTTGAATATGACATTCACGGCATTGGGAAAAATCGCCACTGAGGCAATGATCGGCATATAGGGCAGTTTTCGCCACACGCAGCATTTCACGATTTCGAGAAGCGAAAGATCCGTCGCTTTTGGCGCGTTTGTAGCCCTCGACGAAAGGCGCGCGTACTTCAATTCATACTGGTATGTTCGCTCTCCAAGGCTTCTTCTAGTTCTTTCCAGCTCTTGTAAGATGCACAGATGGATCGTGCAGATCTGCTCAGCCTCTGCAATGGCCTCAGCCAAACTCGGCGGAGCATTCCCCGCCTTCACGCTGAATGGCAGGCCGCGATGGATCAGGCATTGCGCAGGAATACGTTGACGGCTGTGGATACGTCGAGTCCGAGGCTTTTGAAAAGCGCCATGGGCGCCTCGACTTCGGGATCGAGTCGGATTTGTGCGATACGGCTGCTATAGTATCATCTCCTTGCTCTTCAATTATATCACGATGCCACTATAACGTAAGCATAGAAATCTCAGAAGCGGCATGCTGCCGTCGCGGGGATTTTCTTGCCTTCTTACTGCACGTTCATCGAAAGCTCGATGATTTTGTTGGCGAGCTTCGCCTTCTGAAGAACCTCTTCGGTGATGTCGCCGCCGGCTTCGACGATGACGACGCCTGTGTCGGTCGTGATGCGGCGCGATGCCTTCTGTTGAGCAGGAAGCGGCGATGCCTGTCCTCGGTCGCCTTGGCGGCTGCCTTTCCTGCAGGGTCTTCCGCGGTTTCAGGCGCAGCTGCCGGCTCTGGTGCAGGGAGCTCGGCGGGCGTCTCGGCAGCGGGTTCGGCGACGGATTCCGCGTCGGCTCTTCCGTCGGCTCTGCCGCGGGACATATCAGGAACTGCAGGCGTCTCGGCGCAGGCTCGGGAACGGACTCGGCAGATCGGCTCAGCGGCGGGCGTTTCGGCGAATGTCAGGGGCAGCTTCAAAGGCGGGAGCTGCAGGAGCTTTCGGGTTGCGGGCATGGCAGGAGATGCGGTCGCTGTTACGCTGCCGCTGTCGATGACCGTGACCTGCTTGCCGAAGATGGAAATCTGCTCGGCGGAGATGTTGTCGAGGAAATTTCCTGCGGGTCGGAAATCTCACACTGCACGACCTTGCCGTCGTCGCCGATGTAGATCTCGCTGACAGAACCTCGGATCGTACCGCCTTCGTGATCGCCTTTCGTGCCGATGATGCGCACGTTCTCGTCGAGCAGGTTCTCGAAGTCGACGGCGTCCCTCGAGCGTCAGGGATGTTCTCGCTGTTCGTGATCGTGATGGCGTCGGCGCCGACGGCGATGACGCTTTCAAACGGAATGAGCTTGACGCCGCGATACCAGTCGTCGTCCTCGATTGTGATAGCGGCGACGGCGCCGTTCTTGGCGTCGATGAGCAGGGTCTGCTCATGCCGAGCTCGCGGCCCTCGGTGATGCTGATCACGGGCAATCCTAAGATTTCTGCACTTGTCTTCATAGATATTTCCCCTGTGTGATAGGTTTTTCTTTCTCTATGCGGAGTTGTATCCTTATGCCTCTTGAGCGGCGCTTTCGATCTCCGCAGAGACTTCAGGCGGTATTTGCGCAAAGGGCATATGGGCGATTCCGTGGCTTGCCAAGATATGTTGGACGGTGCGCAGGTAGCCGACGCTTCGGTGGAATTCCTGCTGCATGGCAACGCTTTTTTGCGTTGCTGGAAGCGCGAGCGTTGCCTCGTAGGTTTCGCTTGCAGCTTCATAATCGCCCATTTCCTTGTAGGTGTTGCCGAGGTTGATGGCGATGAACGGTGCGTAATCATCGTTCCAGTAGATGCCGAGCGCCCGCTTGTAGGCGAAAGACGGCACGACGGGGGCGATGCTCCGCGACTCCTTGTCTGCATAGTCGAGATAATCGTCCATCGAGTGGAGGCGGCTGACGGCTTCGGTGAGCTCCTTAAGCTCGTCCTGGCACGCCGGCGTTCTTCTTCGCTGGGCAGTACCGCAGGCTCGAGGTCAAGATCTTCCTCATCGACCGCTTCGTCAGCAGCTCTTCGGCGGTTGCCTCATCTGCCTCGACTTCGTCAGCAGCTTCTTCAGCATTTGCCTCAGCCGCCGTCTTCGTCGGCATCTTCTTCAGCAGTTGCCTCAGCCGCCGCGATCTTCGTCGGCCGCTTCTTCAGCAGTGCCTCAGCCGCCGCGACTTCGTCGGCCGCTTCTTCAGCAGTTGCTCAGTCGCCTGCGACTTCGTCGGCCGCTCTTCGGCAGTTTGCCTCAGTCGCCTCGACTTCGTCGGCAGCCTCTTCAGCATTTGCCTCAGTCGCCTCGACTTCGTCGGCCGCTTCTTCAGCAGTTTTGCCTCAGCCGCCGCGACTTCGTCGGCAGCTCTTCAGCAGTTGCTCAGCGCCCGCTTCGTCGGCCGCTTCTTCAGCGCCTCAGCCGCCCTCGACTTCGTCGGCCGCTTCTTCAGCATTTGCCTCAGCCGCCGCGACTTCGTCGGCAGCTTCTTCGGCATTTGCCTCAGCCGCCTCGACTTCGTCGGCCGCTTCTTCAGCATTTGCCTCAGCCGCCTCGGCTTCGTCGGTCAGCTTCTTCAGCAGTTTGCCTCAGTCGCCTCGACTTCGTCGGCCGCTTCTTCAGCATTTGCCTCAGCCGCTCGACTTCGTCGGCAGTCTTCGCATTTGCCCTCAGCTGCCTCGACTTCGTCGGCGGCTTCTTCAGCAGTCGTCGCAGCCGCCTCGACTTTCGTCGGCCTCTTCGCAGTTTGCCCCAGTCGCCTCGACTTCGTCGGCCGCTTCTTCGCAGTCGCCTCAGCCGCCTCGACTTTCGTCGGCAGCTTTCTTCAGCATTTCGCCTCAGCCGCCTCGACTTTCGTCGGCGCTTCTTCAGCAGTTGCCTCAGCCGCCTCGACTTCGTCGGCGCTTTCTTCAGCAGTTGCCTCAGCCGCCTCGACTTCGTCGGTCGCTTTCTTCAGCAGTTTGCCCTCAGCCGCCTCGACTTCGTTGGTCACTTCTTCAGCAGTTGCCCTCAGCCGCCTCGACTTCGTCGGCCGCTTCTTCAGCAGTTTGCCTCGATTGCGTCAACTTTGCCAGACTGTCGTCTTGTCGGCAGCGGTTTCGCTGGTTCCTCCGCCTCAGGCTCGCCGCGTATATCGGCAGAAGCTGCAAGACGTTCCTTTCTTCAGCAGGCGAGCGTTGTAAAGGTGACGCCCAGGATGCTGCAAGTACGAAGATGAGGATGATTGCACAATGCGTTGCCGTCAGGAAGGATGAGATGTTGAGCGTCGCAAAATTCACGAGGAAGGCCATGACTGCGCAGAGAATCAAGGGTTTGTACTTGATGGGGCAGTCAAAGAAAATGGCGATTCGGTGAAGAAAGAGGATACTCGCCGCCATGATGGCGAGCAGCAAGCAGGAAAAACGTCAATACCTATCACCACGCTTCGTTTCGATAAGTTTTTCCTGCAGACGCCTTTGCGTCCGCAGGGCTGGGGCTGCTTGCAGAACCCTGACATTAGCTATTTCGACGCGTATCCTTGAATTCCTGCCGCAGTTTTTGAAAAAAACTGCTTCGTTAAAGTCTCTTTTGATAAAATTTTCTCTGCAAAAAGGGAATGTCGGACGGACGGCGAATATTATACATTGAATAGGATTCACGGAACAGTGCATCTTGTTTGGAAGCTGCGCTGTTTTGGTGATGTGAGTTTTGCTTTGTTCTTTTTGGTAAGGAGAGATTCAGATGACAGAGGCAACATTGACGATTGAGAACAAGACGGGAATCCATGCGCGTCCGGCTTCCGTTTTTGTACAGACGGCTGCAAAATTCAAGTCCAAGGTGCAGGTCAAGGCGAAGGGCAAGACGGCGGATGCCAAGAGCATCCTCATGCTCATGAGCTTGGGACTTGCCAGGGAACGGAAATCACGATCGAGGCGGACGGCCCCTGATGAGGCGGATGCTGTGGCGGCTCTCAAAAGAACTTATCGTAACGAAGTTCGGCGAGGAGTAATCAGGAAGCTCCGGGGAGATGTTCGTTTATGCCCCGAGCTTTTTATAAGAATTCATCAAAAATCGTTGTGCGACATCTGAACGATCCATGAATGGGGGAGAAGCATATGGCAGAAAGTTTGCGCGGCAAGGGCGTCATCGCCGGCATTGCGATCGGCACGATCATGATGGCAGGGCAGAACATTGACGGCTACCTTAAAGGATATACGCCCGGCAACAAGGACATTGAGAACCAGAAAGATCAAGGATGCCATCAAGGCTGTCGTCGCCGTATTGCAGGAGAACATCAAGACGCTGCAGGCGAAGGGATGGCGGAGCAGGCGGCTATTCTTGAAGCGCACCGCATGCTCGCGCAGGATCCGATGATGGAAGAGACGATGCACACGAAGATCGAAACGCTCGCGAATGCTCCTCTGGCGGTGCTCGACACGGCGAAGGAACAGGCGGCAATTTTTCGAGCAGATGGACGATCCGTATTTCCGCGAGCGCGCTACCGACATCCGCGACGTCGGCAAGCGCATCGCAAATACATTCTCGGCGTCAAGGAGCGGAGATCGGCGACGATCCCGTGATCCTCTGCGGGCACGAGATCGAACCGTCCGTCATCGCCAACATCCCGACGGACAAGATCGCCGGCGTGATCTTGGGACAGGGAAGCACGACATGCCATGCCGTCATCATCGCTAAGGGCGCGCGATTCCGACGGTCGTCGGCATCGGCGAGCGACTCGCGGAGATCCCTGATGGCGCACGCGTCGTCATCGACGGCGAGCGCGGCGACATCCTCGTGCGCCCCTGACGAGGTGACGCTGGCGGACTATCGCGAAAGATCAAGCAGCAGGAGGAGCGCAAGGCGTACTACGCCGAGCTTGCGCCTCTGCCTGCTGTCACGACGGATGCGTGCGCGTCGAGCTTTGCGCCAACATCGGCAATCACATGGACGTTGACGCGGCGCTCACTTATGGCGCGGAGGGCGTCGGGCTGTTCCGCTCGGAATTCGTCTTCATGGGCAGGGCAGGACATCCCGACGGAAGACGATCAGTTCAAGGCGTACAAGAAGCCGTCGAGAAGTGCGGCGGCAAAGATCTGCGTGATCCGCACGATGGACATCGGCGGGCGACAAGCCCCTGCCGTACCTCAATATTCCTCCCGAGGACAATCCCGTTCCTCGGCTACCGTGCGCTTCGCATCAGCTTTGCAGCGGCGCGACCTCTTCCTGCCGCAGCTCAAGGCGATTCTTAGAGCCGGCGTCTACGGCAAGGCGGCGATCATGGCGCCGATGGTCATCAACGTCGCGGAGTTCGAGAAGGTTCTGGAGTTCGTCGACGAGGCGAAGCTGGAGCTTTGCACGAGGGCAAAGGCGTTCTCCGAGAACGTGCAGGTCGGCATCATGGTCGAGACGCCGGCGGCCGCCATCATGACGCCCGAGCTTGCCGAAAAGTACGTCGACTTCTTCAGCATCGGCACGAACGATCTCGTGCAGTACACGCTCGCCGTTGACCGCGGCAATTCGAGCATCTCGTACCTCTACAATCATTTCAATCCCGCCGTCCTGCGCCTCGTCGAGCGCACGCGCGCGCCGCGAAGGACAATGGGATATGGTGCGGCATGTGCGGTGAGATGGCGAGCGATCCCTACGCTGCCGTCCTCTTGATGGCGATAGGGGCTGACCGAGCTCAGTATGAGCGCGCCGTCGATTCCGCGCGTCAAGGAAAAAGCTGCGCGCTGTTTCCGCTGTGCAGGCCAAGGAGATCCTCGCCGATGTCGCGAAGATGGAAGACGGGGAAGAAATCACAGGCGTACCTGCAGAAGGTTCTCGCCTGATGCTGCGCTTTACAGCAAGCAGGAAAAAGATAATTGAGAGTCTGATCGCGGCGATGTTTCTCGCCGCGATTCTCGTTTTTGCCGACCTTTTCGTGTTGAGCCGCAGCGCCGCGCTGATCTTCAACCATGCGATGGCCGAGCAGACGATGCTGCGCGGCACGGTGACGGTAGAGAAGCTGCATGCGAACGTCTTCGGGGAGGTGCGCTTTGAAAAATCTCGACTGGAAGGACTCGGAGGGCAATACGATCCTTTTCGTGCCGCGCGGCAGTTTTCGTGCGCGTCCCTACGATGTCCTCACGGGCAATTTGAAGTCGACGACGATTCAGGAGCTGACCTTGACGGCGCCGTGCTCGATGGCCTTGGACGACGACATGCAGTTCGATTTCCTGCGCCATTCGCCGGAACTTGATGCGTTGGAGGAGGCAAGACTCAAGGAGAAGGAGCGAGGAAAAGGAACGCGCCGAAGAACGCAGAGCGAGACGCGAAGACATGACGGAGGCGGAGCTCAAGGCGCTCGGCGAGGAAGCGCGAGCCAAGAGGAAGGAGGCGATGAAGGAGCGCCTGAAAAACTTCAACCGCGAGGGCAAGAAGCTGCGCCTGAAGCTCGATCTCACGAACTGCCGCGGTGAGCTTTTTATCGTCGCCGCCATTACCTGCTGCAGGGGCATGGAGGTACATGCCGACATCAACACGTCAGAGGAAGTCGCCGTCAGGGATCGGTCGGGACTCGGCGGCACGATGGAGGAATCGGAATGACGCTCAATGGCGCGGTCGATATGCGCGAGGCAGATCACCCTGTCGCCGACCTTTCCGTGCTCGTCAGCGAGGTCGATCCGAGTTCGTTGGGATTCGGCATGGACATTCGCGACAAGATGACGCTCTCCGTGCGCTTCACTGGGCCTTTGGAAGCGATGGAGGGCAAAGGCTTCGTGCACATGAAGAAGCTCCGTATCCCCGGCATTGAGTTCAGAAACGTTGAGGGGACGGTGCGCTGGCACGACGCTCGCCTTGACTTCACCGACGTCACGGCGGACGTCTTCGGCGGCAGCTGTACGCCTACGGCGACTACGACCTCGACACGCACTATTGGAATCTTTACGGGAAAGGCGAGGGATTGGAAGCGGAGGAAGGATTCCCGAGCGCATGTCTCGACTGCAAGGTAGAGCTTGACCTCACGATCCACTCGTCGGGCAGTTCGCGGCGCACCCAAGTACAGCGGGAGCTTTCGCTCAGGGCGCGGGGACGTATCGCTGGGTCGTACCGTTTGCGAGCCTTTCGGGTACTTTCGACAGTGCGTGGCACGACCTTCGGCTCGGCAACCTTGAGATCGATCTCGGCGATGCTACCGTGCACGCGCCGAGATGTTCCGCAAGAAGCGACGGCAAGACGACGCTCTCGCCGATCGAGATCTACGACGCCGACGGCAAACGCGCCTCTTTTGGCTGGAAGGAAAAGTGGAGAGGACAGGCGGGCTGCTGCATGGAAATCACGCAGCAGCAGCCCCGCTTTTATGCGAGGACAGAATTATATTAGATTTATATCTCGATAAAGGAAATTATTTTCCGAAGAAGGATTTTCGTCGCATAGCGAATACAATAGGCGCAAGGCGGAAAAGCCCTATTTTGCGCCGTGGTCAAGAGGAAACGCGTGAAAAGCAGAATTTTTCCGAAAAAACCAGAAAAATCTTATTGCCTATTGCGCGGGTTTATAGTATCATAAACGAGGTGAGGGCTTTAGCGATATCATCATAAACGGAGGGGTAATTGTGGAAATTTCGTATGTATCAAACAAGTCCCGGCTCGAACAAGGTTGAAGTCGATCCGGTGACGGGCGTCTTGAAGCGCGACGGCGCTGATTCCAAGATGAACCCGTACGACCTGTTTGCTCTCGAGTGCGGCCTGCTTCTCGCGAGAAGTACGGCGGACGCGTCAGCGTCATCACGATGGGACCGCCGCAGGCGAAGGCCGTCCTTTACGAAGCGTTCGCCATGGGTGCGGACGAAGGCGTCATCATTTCCGACCGCTCGTTCGGCGGCGCGGATGTTCTGGCGACGAGCTACACGCTTTCGCAGGGCATCAAGAAGTTCGGCAAGTTCGACCTGATCATCTGCGGCCTGCAGACGACGGACGGCGATACGGCGCAGGTCGGGCCCTGAGGTCTCTGAGGCGCTCGATCCGCCCTGCGTCTGCAACGTCAAGAAGATCAAGGGCGTCGAGGACGGCGGCATCTTGGTTGACATGGAGATGGCGCAGGACGTCGAGCACTTTGAAGGTTCAGTTCCCCTGCCTCATCACGGTGCAGAAGGACATCGTGCAGCCGCGCCTGCCGTCGTACCTCAAGAAGAAGGCGACGGAGACGAAGGAGATCCCTGATGTTCACGCTCCAGGACATGGCGGACAAAGACAAGAACCATTACGGTCTGAACGGCTCGCCGACGCAGGTGCAGCCGCATCTTCCCGCCGACATCCGACAAGGAGCAGGTTTCGTGGACGGGCACAGCGGAAGAGGTCACGGACAAGATCATGGGCATGCTGAAGAAGAAGAAGTTCATCGCCTGATCGTTTGAACCAAGTCGAAGAAACTGCCCGCATGGCGCGAAAGACGCGCCATGAGGGAGTCGAATAAGAACTGGAGGAAATGCACATGGGGAAACTCATTGTCCATCAAGACAAAAATCACCAGCGCGAGATTATGGAAGGCGTCATCGCCGTCTGCCCGTTCAATGCGCTGGAAAACAACGACGGCAAGCTGACATCAACGCGGGCTGCAAGCTCTGTAAGCTGTGCGTGAAGAAAGGTCCCTGCGGGCGTCATGGAGTTCGTCGAGGATGAAGTGAAGCCCTCGGTCAACAAGGACGATTGGAAGGGCATCGCCGTCTACGTCGAGCATGAGGAAGGCGTGATCCATCCCCGTCACGTTCGAGCTCATCGGCAAGGCGAAGGAACTCGCGGCAAAAATCAACCATCCTGTGATGCAGTATTCATTGGCAGCGACATCGAGGGACGCGTCGATGAACTCAGGCACTACGGTGTGGACAAGGTGTTCTGTTGCGACAACCCTCGAGCTTTAAGTATTTCAAGATCGAGACGTACACGTCGGCATTTGAAGCGTTCATCAACAAGGTGAAGCCGACGGCGATCCTCGTCGGCGCGACCTCGGTCGGCCGTCAGCTTGCGCCGCGCATCGCCGCCCGCTTCAAGACGGGACTCACGGCGGACTGCACGATTCTCGACATGAAGGAAAACACGGATCTCGTCCAGATTCGCCCGGCATTCGGCGGCAACATCATGGCGGAGATCCATACGCCGAACCATCGTCCGCAGATGTGCACGGTACGCTATAAGATCGTGAACGCTCCCTGAGAGGAGCGCAGAACTTTCCGGCGAGGTCGAGGAGTTCACGGTGGCGCCCGAGAAGCTCAAGAACCGCGTCGAAGTGCACGGCACGACGAAGAAGCCGAAGGAGCAGAGCATCGAGAACGCCGAGATTCTCGTCGTCGCAGGCCGCGGCGTCAAGAAGAAGGAAGACCTCGCGATGATCGAGGAGCTGGCAGAGCTCTTGGGCGCACAGGTTGCCTGCACGCGTCCGATGATGGAAAGCGGCTGGTTCGATGCGAAAGCATCAGATCGGTCTTTCGGGCCGCACGGTTCGCCCGAAGCTCATCATCACCTGCGGCGTATCGGGCGCGATTCAGTTCGTCGCCGGCATGAACAACTCGGAAAAACATCATCGCCATCAATTCGGATCCGAAGGCTACGATCTTCGATGTGGCGAAACTACGCCATCGTCGGAGACATCTATGAGATCGTTCCGCAGCTGATCGAAAAAGATCAAGAAAGGGGAGGCCGTTGTAGCATGAGTAACTACAAGACTTTCGACGAAAAAGACTTCGAGGCTCTTGCCCAGATCGTTGACCGCGAGCGCCTTCTTTGGAAAGATGAGATCAAGGAAGAGTACAGCCATGACGAGCTGAGCGCCGAGGCGCATTATCCGGACGTCGTCGTGCGCGTACCTCGACGGAAGAAGTTTCAAGGTCATAGTACTGCTATGACAACAACCTGCCTGTGACGCCGCGCGGCGCTGGCAGCGGGACTCGTCGGCGCAGCCGTCGCCGTGCATAAGGGCGTCATGATTGACACGACGCTCGCGAACCACTTCCTTGAGCTCGATGACAAGAACCTCACGCTGACGGTCGAGCCGGGCGTGCTCATCATGCGAAATCTATGCTTACGTCGAGCCGCATGGACTTTTCTACCCGCCCGATCCGGGCGAGAAGTCCGCGACGATCGGCGGCAACATCTCGACGAACGCCGGCGGCATGCGCGCCGTCAAGTACGGCGTCACGCGCGACTATCGTGCGCGCTCTGGAAGTCGTCATGGCGGACGGCACGGTCATGAACCTCGGCGGCAAGGTCGTCAAGAACTCGACGGGCTACGACATCAAGGACATGATCATCGGCTCAGAGGGAACGCTCGGCATCGTCACGAAGGCGACGCTGAAGCTCATCCCGCTGCCGAAGAAGACGGTCACGCTGCTCGTGCCGTTCCCGACCTTTGAAGCATGCGATCGATACGGTACCCGTCATCATGAAGTCGAAGGTCATCCCGACGGCCGTCGAGTTCATGGAGCGCGAAGTCATCATGGACGCTGAAGAGTTCCTCGGCATGAGGTTCCCCGACAAGACGGCAGATGCTTATCTGCTGCTGAAGTTCGACGGCAACTCGACGGAAGAGATTTCCGGGCACTACGACGATATCGCGAAGATCTGCCTCGACCAGGGCGCGATCGATCTCTTCATCGCCGATACGGAAGAGCGCGAGACGCCGATCTGGAAGACGCGCGGTGCGTTCCTTGAGGCGATCAAGGGTTCGACGACGGAGATGGACGAGGTCGACTGCGTTGTGCCGCGTGACTGCGTCAACACGTTCGTTGAATACGTGCATCAGGTGCGCGAGGATATGGGCATCCGCATCAAGAGCTTCGGCCATGCGGGCGACGGCAACCTCCACATCTACATCCTGCGCGATGATGCGAACGACGAGCAGTGGAAGAAGAACCTCGAGAGGCCATGGACCGCATGTATAAGAAGGCTCGTGAGCTCAAGGGGTCTCGTTTCCGGTGAGCACGGCATCGGCTTCGCGAAGATGTCCTACATGGGCGAGAAACTATGCGCCTGAGAAGATCGAGCTCATGCGCGGCATCAAGAAGGCCTTCGACCCGAAGGGCATCCTGAACCCGACGAAGCTTTTTCTGAGAACTGCCGTCAAGACGCATTTGCATCTTTGGTGACTGAATGATGAAATTTTGTGGAAGCTGCAGCTGAAAGCAGCGCTTCCCGACAGACAATCCAGCTTATGAAAGCCCCTTTTCCCGCCTTGCTGCGAAAAAGCGCCGTGCGGGCCGCCTCCTGCACGATCTTGAGCGGCAAGCACGGGAGAAGGGGATTTTCTAAGAAATAATATACTATTTATTTTTAAGACAATTTAATCAAGGGGATGGACCATGCTGAAAATCTGTCAGGATTGGCCCAAGGAAGCATTCGATGACAAACTCATCGATGCGAAATATTGGGACGATTTTGAGAAAAACGCCACGTTGGCTGCTGCGGAAGTCTTTCGCGTGAAGGATCTGGCGGCGGCGAAGGCGAAGACAGCGGAACTCATCAAAGGAGTTCGAGTGCAAGAAGGTCATCGCGACGTGCGGCGACAACAATGCGGGCATCAAGAAGATCTACGAGGAGCTTTCCACGCCCGAAGTGCCGATTTATACGGAAAAGTTCGAGATTGCGGAGAATGCACCGACGGCCGACCTCGGTCTTTCGGTCGCGGAGTTCGGCGTCGGCGAGACGGGCGGCGTCTGTGTCGATACTTACTCCTACGAGGCGCGCGTCACGGGCATGCTGCCGCCGGTACATGCCGTATACATCAATGCGAAACTATATGACGGAAAACCTCACGACGGCTTTGAAGATTATCTCGCGCGTCTACAAGCGCGGCTATGTTGGATTCATCACGGGACCGTCGCGTACGGCGGACATTGAGCGCGTGCTGACGCTCGGCGTTCATGGCCCGAGCCGCTTCTTCGTCATTGCAATCGAGAACATGGAAGGGAGTGAGGGCTGATGGCACGCGATCTGCGCAAGGAAATCAACGAAAAGCTTGAGGATCCGATTCTTCGCGGCGCTCTCGGCAAATTCGCCGAGCAGTATCCGGGCGCTCGCCTGAAGTCGTACGAAGGGTCACGACATCGAGGCTCTGCGCGAGGATCTGCGCGCGATGAAGCACGACGCCGTGCAGCACATCGACCAGCTCGCCGACCAGTTCGAGGCTGCTGTCCGTGAGCGCGGCGGCGTAGTCTACCGTGCGAAGGACGGGCAGGCGGTCAAGGACTACCTCCTCAAGATCTGCAAGGAGAACAACGTCAAGCGCATCGTCAAGTCGAAAGTCCATGGCGAGTGAGGGAAATCCGCCTCAACGAAGACATCGAGGCGCACGGCATTCACATCCGTGAGACGGACTTGGGCGAATGGATGCTTTCCGTCGCGGGACAGCACCCGTCGCACATGGTCATGCCGGCGATTCACCTGAATCGCGAGCAGTGCGCGGGCTTCTTTCTCCAAGGAGCTGAAGAAAGGACATTCCGAGCGACATCCCCTTTCATGGTTCAGACGGCGCGTCAAGTGCTGCGCGAGGAGTTCATGCAGGCGGATCTCGGCTTCACGGGCGCGAACTTCGGCGTCGCCGAGAACGGTGCGACCGGACTCGTGACGAACGAAGGAAATGCGCGTATCGCGACGACTTTGCCGCGCATCAACGTCGTCCCTCATCGGCTACGAAGCTCATCCCGAAGGTTGAAGATATTTCCAAGATCCTGCGCCTCTTGCCGCGAAACGGCACGTGCCAGAAAGGCGACGAGCTACGAGACGTTCATCTCGGGTCAGACGCCCGTCATCTACAAGAAGGACGGCAAGTGGGTAGAGGAAAATCGCAAGCTCTACGTCATCCTCTTGGACAACGGCCGTTTGGAAGCTGCGCGTGACCCCAAAGCTCAACGAGGTCTATCAGTGCGTGCGCTGCGCTTCCTGCCTCAACGTCTGTCCGATCTGGACACTCGTCGGCGGCAACGTCTACGGGCATATCTACTCGGGCGGTATCGGGGCGATTCTCACGGGCCTTTTGGACAACGGTCTTAAGGATTTCTCGAAGTTCAGCGATCTCTGCATAGGCTGCCGCAAGTGCGTGCAGATTTGCCCGGGCAAGATCCCCATCCCGGACATCATCGACGAGCTGCGCTCGAGGAACGTGAAGGAAAACGGCATGCCGTTTGCAGAAAAAGACGGTGTTCCAGAACATCCTCACGAACCGCAAGGTCTTCCATACGCTTCTGAGGATCGGCGCGAAGGCGCAGAAGCCGATGACGAGCGGCAAGTTCATTCGCCATCTGCCTCTGTTCTTTTGCGAAGATGACGGACAACCGCAGTCTGCCGGCCATCGCCGATACGCCGTTCCGCGACCGCGCCAAGGCGCTCGAGAAGTGACAACCCGCAGAATCCGAAGATGCGCGTCGTCTTCTTCACGGGCTGCAACATGGACTTCGTCTTCCCTGACTCGGCGGACAACGCCGTGCGCGTGCTGCAGGATGCCGGGCGTCGCCGTGACCTTCCGCAGGAGCAGAGCTGCTGCGGCAAAGCCCTGCGATGGGCATGGGCGACCGTGATACGGGAAGGAAGCTCGCGAAGAAGAACATCGAGGCGCTTCTCGCGTCGAACCCCTGATGCCATCTTCTCGGCTTGCCCGACCTGCACGGAAACCTTGGAGAAGACGTACGTCGAGATCTTCGAGGACGATCCCTGCCATGCTCGCGAAGGTCAAGACGTTCTCCAGCAAGATGCGCGAGTTCACGAGCCTCGTCGCGGAGATCTACGAGAAGGAAGGCCGCCTGATGCCTGCGGCTGCCGGCGGACAGAAGGTCACGTACCACGATTCGTGCCACATCCGCCGCGGTCTCGGCATCTACAAGGAGCCGCGCGCTTCTGGAAGCGACGCCGGGCATCGACTTCGTCGAGATGAAGGACGCCGACCACTGCTGCGGCATGGCGGGCGCCTTCGGCGTCAAGTACGTCGAGATCTCGATGCCGCTGCTCGAGAAGAAGGTCAACAACATCAAGAACACGGGCGCCGAGGTTTGCGCGGTCGCGTGCCCGGCCTGCATGATGCAGATCGGCGGCGGTCTCGACAAGCAGGCGCCGAACATCAAGGTCAAGCACGTCGCCGATATTCTTGCGGAAAATATCGCGGCGAGGGGAAGATGAGCTTGATGTAAACCGCAGTTTGGCAGCGTTCGATGCTTCGCAGGCAGCCTGCGGGAAGCGTCGAAACGACTCGCGATGCTTAGGGACGCAAGTCGTCCCGAATCTTTGAAAAACTGGATAGAGTTGAAATTCATGTTAGCTTTGCTCGCAGCAGTACCTATTCTGCTGACCATCGTGCTGACCGTTGTGTTCAACATGTCAGCGAAGAAGGTTCTGCTGATCGCTTGGGCAGTCATTGTCGTCATCGGTTATTTTGCTCGGGAAATGAGAGTTTTGGACATCGCCGCGTATTCCGTGGCGGGGTTTCCTCGGCTCTATTGATACGCTCCTCATCATCTTCGGCGCGATCCTGCTGATGAACATGCTGGACGAGGCGGGCGCCATGCACCGCATCCAGGGTATGTTCAACGGCATCACGGAGGATGCGCGCATCCAGCTCGTCATCGTCGGTTTTGCGTTCAGCGCTTTCATCGAAGGTGCGGCGGGCTTCGGCACGCCGGCGGCGATCGCGGCCCTCTGCTGATCGGCTTGGGCTTTCCTCCGATGGCTGCCGCGATCTCCCGCCTCATCCTGAACTCGACGCCGGTGCCGTTCGGCGCTAGCCGGCACGCCGACGAACGCGGCGGCTGATATCGTCAGGAGATGCTTCCTTCGATCGGCATCACCGATTTCGAGACTGGAAGCTCGGGTCTTTCCTTCATCTCGGCTCTCGGCATGGCCGTCGGCGCGCTCCTCATCATCTTCGTCGTCGTCGGCATCGTCACGCGCATGTTCGGCAAGAACAAGTCTTTCATGGACGCCATGCCCGTCCTGCCGTTCTGCCTCTTTGCCGCTGTCGTCTTTCGACATCTTCTTCCTCCTCCTTGCCAAGTTCATCGGCTCGGAGATCACGTCGCTGACGGCTGCCGCCATCACGATCTTCGTGCTCATCGGCGCCGCGAAGGCGGGCTTCCTCATGCCGAAGACGATCTGGCGCTTTGAGAGCGACGAGAAGAAGGATAAGAGGACGGAAGACATTCCGCACATGTCGCTCTTCAAGGCTTGGATTCCGTACCTCTTCGTTTCCCTGTGGCTGATCCTCACGCGCATCCCGCAGCTCGGTCTCAAGGACCCATCAAGAGCGTCGTCATCTCCGTCAAAGGGCATCCTCGGCGTTCCGGAAGCGGCATGGAACTTTCGCGATCCTGAACAACCCGGGCGTCGCGCCGTTCATCCTCATCGTTCTCCTCTCGATTCCTCTCTACGGCCTCACGGGCACGCAGGTCAAGGAAATCTTCTCGAAGTCCGCAAACCAGGGTCTATGGTGCGACCATCGCCCTGATCTTCGGCTTTCGGTCTCGTCTACATGTACCGCTATTCGAGCATCAACGGCCTCGGCCTTGACTCCATGCTCCTGACGATGGCGAAGGGCGTTGCAGAGCTTGCAGGCGGCAACTACTTCTACTTCGCGACCTTCATCGGCTCGGTCGGCGCCTTCATGTTCGGCTCGAACACGGTGTCGAACATCATGTTCTCCCCGCTGCAGTTCCAGACGGCGCAGCTCCTCAACATCCCGCCGACGGTCATCCTCGCCTTGCAGAACCAAGGCGGCGCCATCGGCAACATGATCTGCATCAACAACATCGTTGCTGCTGCCGCCACGACCGGGCGTCATCACGATCAAGGGCATCGAGGGCAAGCTGATCCGAACGGACATCGTGCCATGGGCGATCTACTACGTCATCTGCATCATCACGATGCTTATCGCCATGCAGCTCGGTATTGCACCGACGGTTTGACGTTTTCTCAGCAAGTCGCTCGTCATACACGATAGAAAAAGAGTCCTCAAGTCTTTCTGGCTTGGGGACTCTTTTTGTTTCAAGGCATCAAGTGAAAGCGCATCTTGAACGAGGAAAACGCTCAGTTCTTCAGATGGAAGAAATTCTTGATGATGTTCTTCTTTTCTGTGGATGCGGCTTCGTGCGCCGCACTGCTGTTTGCGCTGTTGTAGACGGCGTGCGTCCCCATCTTGCTGCTCGTCAGCCATTCCTCGGAAAAAGATGGGCTTTGTTCATGACAAGCGTGGCAATCTGGTTGCGGATGGATTCAAGATCTGTATCAGGCAGCTTTTTTCAAGACCGTACTGAGGAGAGCGCCGATGTCGGCAATCTCTTTTTCTTTTCAAGGAGCGTATGGTTGGCGTCAGGCTCGAAAGGCGCAGGGCGGGAAGGAAGATGTCCTTCGCCATGGTCGGTACGCGGTCCGCCTTGACCTGAAAGCCTGCCTTTCCCCAGATACTCCGTTATATCGATTTCCTGCAGCTCGGCAGGGAGCAGCGGCAGGACGAGATGCGTGTCCGTGCCGTCGCAGAGGAGAGGGATTCCGCTCCTTTCCAAAGCATGTTCGAGCTCCTTGCTGTTGGCGAGAACTTGCTTTGCCGTATTGACGGAAAGGTTTCCGTTCCAGCTTCCAAGAGCGCCGCGGCCAATGCCGCCATATGATTGATATGGAGTGAAGTGTGCCCCGTATTGATGACGGTTTCATCGAGCTTTTGACCGATCTCCTTCGTGGAAAGCACGATGGCGCCGTCCGGGCCGTGCAGCGAATCATTCGTGGGGAACGTGACGACATCGGCGAAACGGCACTGGGGAAGGAAGGAGACCGGCCGCGACGAGGTCCGACGCTCTGCCCGATGTCCACCCAAAGGTATGCGCCGACTTTTTCGCGCGATCTCAGAGAGGCGGCGGTAATTCGCGTTGCGCGGGTAGCTGACGGGAGAAGATGATCAGATGAGGTTTTGTCTCGTCCGCCTGTCTGCTCGACCTCATCCCAGTCGAGAACTTGTTTTTGCGTCTATGCCGAAGTTTTTGAATGTGAAGCTGAGGCCGCTGCAATGTTCTGCTTTGCGCAGATTGAAAGGAAAGTACGCGGCTGTTTGGCTGCAGCAGCGCGAGGGCAGACGACGCGCGAAGCGGCGCCGATATTGCCGAGGCGGACGATGGCATGCTCGCTGCCGAAGAGTTTTCTTTCGCCCGCTTGATGGCAATCTCTTCGAGATTTGTGCTGTTTGCATTCGGATTTTGTGCATCGAAGGCGCTGTTGGCGAGCAGACTGCCTTCCAGATAGTGGGCGAAGGGCGACATGGCATTGTTGTTTGGCACGAGGAGAGCATGTAGCGCTGACGCTGGATTTCATCCTGCAGCAGGGCGAAGATTTCGGGATCGAAGGCTTGCAGTTTGCTCAATAACAGCTCTTTTTTTCATATAGGAAAGCTCCTTTCAGCTAGAAACGGCCATACCACGGGGATGATAACAGTGCATGGGATGAGGAGAGCACGACGAGCGGCACGCCGATCTTCACATAATCCATGAAGCGGAATTTTCCCGGGCCCCAGAACCAGGGTGTTGGGCGGCGTGGCGACGGGCGTCGTGAAGGCGCAGGAGGCGGCGATGCCGATCGCCATGAGCACGGGGTGCGGCGACACGCCGATCGATTGGGCGATGGAAATGCCGATGGGGGCGAGGAGCGCCGAAGACGCCGTGTTGGACATGAACTGCGTGAGTCCGCAGGAGAGCAGGAACATGGAGACGACGATCAGCATGGGCGCAGGATGCGTGCCGATGAGGTCGAGGACGCTGTGCGCGATGAGCTTTTCCCGCGCTGCTCGTGTCCATGGCCTTTGCCAGGGGAAGCATGCCGAGAAGAGGAAGATCGTCGTCCAGTCAATGCCCTGATATGCCTGCTTTTCCGATACGCAGCCCGTGAGTACGCAGGCGAGAGCCCCGACGATCGCCGAGGTTTGCAGTGGGGACGTGGATCTGCTTTTCGAGCACCATCGCGATGACCGTAGCGATGAGGATGGCGGGCGCAGATGATCATCTTCCGCGCATCTTTGGGCGCTTCGGAAGATTTGTCGTCCATCTCGCTTTCTGACATGGTGTGCGGGCAGAGGCGGCTGCCGATGAACACCATGTAGAGCACGCCGATGATGGACAAGGGGATGCCAATCCAGGCGAACTCGAAGAAGCCGAAGGGCGTCAGGCCGTTCGCGTCCAAGGTTGCGCTCATCAAGATGTTCGGCGGTGTGCCGATCATCGTGATCGTGCCGCCGACGTTCGCAGCGATGGCGAGTGCCATGAGCTGAGGGGCGACGGGAAGCGCGCGGCGGCGCAGATCTGCATGACGACGGAATCAGGCAGGCGACGGTCGCCGTGTTTGACGAAAACCGAGGACAGGGACGATCGTTATGACCATCAAGGCGATCATCAGCTTCTTTTCGTCCGTGCCCGATTTTTACAACCTCTACGCCAATCTTCTGAGCAAGCCCCGTCTGGAACATTGCTGCACCGATGACGAACATGCCCGCGAACAATACGACGGTGGAATTCGACAGGCCGGCAAACACTTCGGCGGGAGTCAATACGCCGAGAAAGCCCAGAGCGATTGCCGCTCCCATCGCCGTCACCGCCAGCGGGATGATTTCCGTGGCGAAGAAGAAGGCTGCGATGCCCCAGTACCGATCAAAGGTCAATGTTGCTGCATCCATTTTTTTCATCATCTCCTGTTCTGAAAAGGCACGTCTTTCATGGACGATTCCAGTCTGAATAGTTATATCCTTCTGTTTTTTTCTGAATATATCCTGCCTGATTTTTGGGAGGCTCATGTCCCATGAAATATCTTCATTGAATGATAACTGAAAAAGAATCGTAAAGTGATAAGAACGATCTTTTCTTTGCCCATAAAATAGAAGGACTGCATCCACCATAGGTGAGAGCGATGCAGCCTCGTTTCGAGATATGGCTGTTGCTCAGCCCTGCCAGCCCATGGCGTGGAGACGGCGTTCTGCCAGCCGTCGTAGAGGTGTTCGCGCTCTTCTTTGCTGAAGTGCGGCGTGAAGCAGGCGTCTTCCTGCCAGAGGGCGGCGAGCTCTTCCGTATTCTTCCATAGCCCGGCGGCAGGCCTGCCATGTAGGCGGCGCCGAGTGCTGTCGTCTCGCTTTCGACGGGGCGGCGCACGGGAAGGCCGAGGATGCCCGCCTGCATCTGCATGAGCAGATTGTTGCGGCTCGCGCCGCCCGATACGCGAAGCTCCTCGATGGGAAGAGCCGCGTCCGAGCGGATCGCCCTCGTAGACGTCGCGCACCTGGTATGCCATGGCGGCGAGCGCCGCGCGAACGAGATGAGCGCGGCGCGTGTCCTCAGAAAGCCCGATGAGCATGCCGCGCGTCTCGCTGTCCCAATAGGGAGCGGAAAGGCCGCGGAAAGGCAGGGAACGAAGTAGACGCCCGCCGTGTCCGTGACGCGCTTGGCGATCCATTCGGACTCTTCGAGCGAGTCGAGGATCTTGAGTCCGCGCCGCAGCCATTCGAGTGCGACGCCTGCCACGAAGATGCTGCCTTCGAGCGCGTAAGTGACACGATCGCCGAGCTTCCATGCGACGGTGGCGTTGAGTCCGTTGTGCGACTGCACGTAGCGATCGCCCGTGTTGAGGAGGAAGAGAGCCTTCCCGCAGGTGTTCTTCGCCGTGCCGGGTGTGAAGCAGCACTGGCCGAAGAGGTCGGCCTGCTGGTTGCCGAGGATGCCGCTGATGGGAATCTCCGTGCCGAACACAGCGGGCGAGGTCATGCCGTATTCGTGCGAGGATGGATGAATCTCCGGCATGAGGGCGTGCGGGATGCGCGTGTGCTGCAGGAGCGTCTCGTCCCATGTGCCGTGCGCGAGATGGTAGAGCATCGTGCGCGAAGCGATTCGAGTCGTCCGTCGCGTGCACCTTGCCGCCCGTGAGCTTCCACAGAAGCCAGCTGTCGATCGTGCCGAAGGCGAGGTCGCCATTTTTCCGCCAGCTCGCGTGCGCCGGGCACGTTGTCGAGGAGCCAGCAGATCTTGCTGACGGAGAAATACGGCGAGAGCACCATCGCCGTGTTCTGGCGGAACTCTTCCAGGAGATCGGCGTTCTTGCGGAAGCGCTCGACGATCTCCTTCGACTGCATCGACTGCCAGCTGATGGCACGGTGAATAGGCCGTCCCCGTATGGCGATTCCAGATCACCGTCGTCTCGCGTTGATTCGTGATGCCGATCGCCGCGATTTCCGACTTTTTGATGCCCGCCTCGCGAATCGCCTGCTCCGCCGTCTGAATTTGCACCGCCCAGATCTCGTCCGCATCCTGCTCGACCCAGCCGGGCTGCGGGCGATAGACGCTCAATTCTTTTCTTCACGAGAGCGACGAGATTCGCCCGTTCATCAAAAATCGCCGTGCGGTTCTTCACCGTACCCGAATCGAGTGCAAGGATGTATCTCCTGCGCAGAGAAAAGCCCCCTTCCGTATGATGCCGCTACGGACATTATATCACAGGAAGAGGGGCTTTGTGGCTTTCTTTTTATGCGACGTTGCTGCTATGCGCTGCAAACTTTTTCTGACGGTTCTGACGATGGCATCCTCAGAGAGGCCCGTTGTACATATCCTTACAGAAAGTCAGCCAATGGTCTGCGCCTGCGGCTTGAGCGCTTGCAGCAGGCTGGCGAATCATGTATAATACCGAGCAGACCATTTGAGGGCCGAGCGGGCTGCTTCTTCCATTTCCCCATTCCAAAACAGAAAGGGGTGGCGCAGATGACTCTTCCGAGTTGATTTTAGTTTTGATACTCGCGATAGGGTTTGTCGTTGGTTAAAAAGAATTAACCGCCCTCGGACAGGAATGCGCTTACTTTTCTAGCTAAAAACCTTGGAAGAGGCAGCCGTTTCAAGTGGTTCTCTCTTTCTATATCATCAGATTGACGAAAGGGCTTGCGCCCTTCGTCAATTTTCATCTTATGAAGGTTTACAGCATGCCGATGCCGTGCGCTACGAAGTAGGCGGCGGCGGCGCCGGCGAGGGGGCGACGACGGGAATCCAGCCGTAGGCGAAGTCGCTGCCGCCCTTGCCCGCGATGGGCAGGAGGAAGTGGGCGAGGCGAGGGCCGAGGTCGCGCGCGGGATTCATCGCGTAGCCCGTGGGGCCGCCGAGGCTGAGGCCGAGGCCGACGATGAGGATGCCGACGATGTACGGACCATAGCCGGGCACGAACGGGCCGTTGACCTTGGCGAAGATCGCCCAGATCATGAAGAGCAGGAAGAAGGTTGCGATGAACTCGCAGAGGAAGTTCTTCCAAGCGCAGCGAATGGCGGGCGCCGTGCAGAGAGGCCGAGCTTCGTCGCCTTGTCCTCCGTCTTTTCAAAATGCGGCAGATAGGCGAGCCAGACGATGGCGGCGCCTGCGATGCCGCCGAGGATCTGGATGACGGAAGTCGCGAGGAACTGCTGGAAGTTGTAGACGCCGGCAAGCATCTTTGCCGATGGTGACGGCAGGATTGAGGTCGCCCTGCGGCGCGCCGAGCGAGATGGCGGTGAATACGCCGAAGGTCACGGCAAAGCCCCAGCCAAAGACGATGCAGATCCAGCCGCCTCCCTTGCCCTTGGAGCCTTCGAGCGAGCATGTGGCGCAGACGCCGCAGCCGAAGACGATAAGCACCAGCGTGCCGAAAAATTCGCCGAGAAGATTATCGTACATCTTTGCATCCCTCCTATTCTTCATCCGCGAGCCAGTTCGCGGCGTGCTTGACGGCCTTCTTCCAGCCCTTGTAAAGCTTGTCCGCATCCTGTTGGTCGAGGCGAGGCGCAAAGCGCGTGTCGAGCTGCCAGCTCTTCTTCAACTCTTCTTTCGACGCCCAGACGCCTGTGGCAAGACCTGCGAGGTAGGCGGCGCCCAAGGCGGTCGTCTCCGTGATCTGCGGGCGGTCGACGGGAACGCCGAGGAGATCAGCCTGAACTCGCATGAGGAGGTTGTTGGCTACAGCGCCGCCGTCGACCTTGAGCGCGGCGAGGCGATTGCCCGAGTCGGCTTCCATCGCGCCGAGCACGTCGCGCGTCTGATAGGCGAGGGATCGAGCGTGGCGCGTACGAGTGCGCCTTCGTCGTGCCGCGCGTGAGGCCGATGATCATGCCGCGCGCATTCATGTCCCAATACGGTGCGCCGAGTCCGACGAAGCGGGCACCATGCAGACGCCGCCGGCATCGGGAACCTTCTTCGCGACCCATTCGGAGTCGGGGCGGAGTCAACGAGCGCAGGCCGTCGCGCAGCCATTGGATGGCGGAGCCGCCGACGAAGATTGAGCCTTCGAGCGCATATTCGACCTTGCCGTCAAGTCCCCGGGCAATGGTCGTCACGAGTCCGTTCTTCGACATGCAGAGTCCGTCGCCCGTGTTCATGAGCAGGAAGCAGCCCGTGCCGTAGGTGTTCTTCGCCTCGCCGGGGAGAAGCAGTTCTGGCCGAAGAGCGCCGACTGCTGGTCGCCCGCCATGCCTGCGACGGGAACGGAAGCGCCGATGATCGACGGGGATGGTGTGACCGTAGACCTCGCTCGACGGGCGAACCTCGGGCAGGAGGCTCTTCGGCACGGTCAGATGCTTCAGGAGTGCCTCATCCCATTCGAGCGTCTTGATGTTGAACATCAAAGGTGCGCGATGCGTTCGAGTAGTCCGTCTTGTGCTCTTGCCGCCCGTGAGCTTCCAAAGAGCCAAGTGTCGATCGTGCCGAAGGCAAGCTCGCCCTTTTCCAGCGCGTGCGTGCGCCTTCCACATGGTCGAGGATCCACTTGACCTTCGTGCCCGAGAAGTAGGCGTCGATGACGAGTCCCGTCTTCTCCTTGAACTCATCGACGAGACCTGACGCTCAGATCCTCGCAGTATCCGCTGTCTGGCGCGACTGCCAGACGATGGCGTTGTAGATCGGCCGTCCCGTCGTCCTGTCCCAGATGACCGCCGTCTCGCGCTGGTTCGTGATGCCGATGGCGGCGATGTCACTCGCGACGAGTCCCGACTGCTCGAGAGCTTCCGCATGACTTCGTGCATGGAGCTCCAGATCTCTTCGCGTCGTGCCTCGACCCAGCCGGGCTGCGGGAAGTGCTGCGTGAACTCCTTCTGCGCGACGCCGACGATCTTGGAATCCACATCGAAGATGATGGCGCGTTGCTCGTCGTGCCGGCGTCAAGCGCCATGACGTATTTCGTCCCATATTGCCACCCTTTCGTTCGTTTCGACTCTGTTCCCTTGTCCAGCGCCGTATTGCTGCATCGCTGGGCAGACCTCGTTGGATGAAACTGTGGGTGATGCCTTCTTCGCGTTTCTTGATGACCGCCTCCCTTCCGGGTGAGATTTCTTCCCCTGACGGCTCGTCAGTGTCGGGCTGCGGGGACTTGAGGAAGCGAGGATATGCTTCCTTATTTATATCCATACGCTTGCGCGAGGATTTCGATGGGGTGGCACGTCGCCTTGCCCGAGCCGTGGCGGATCTGCAGGCGGCAGGTGCCGCAGTCGGAGACGACGGTGTCAGCGCCGACCTCGGCGATGCGCTCGAAGACCTTCTCGCCGACCTTCATGGAGATTTCGTACTTGTCGCCCTTGAAACCGAAGCTTCCCGACATGCCGCAGCAGCCGGCGGCGAGGTTCTCGATAGAAAGGCCGGGGATGCGCTGCAGGAAGTTGAAGGACGGCAGCCCGATGCCCCGGGCGCGCAGATGGCACGGCGCATGATAGGGAAAAACGCCGCTCGATGGGGGCGAAGTCCTCGCTGAGTTCGCCGCGCTCCTCCATGATGTCGAGGAACTCGAAGGCGTCGTAAATGCCCGAGGAAATCTCGCGCATCTCGGAGTCTTCGAAAAGCTCGTGGTACTCGCTCTTGAGCATCAAAGAGCAGCTCGTGCAGCAGGCGACGACGGGAATGCCCTTCGCCTTCCAAGCGAGGATGCGCTCGGCGTTCTTCTTGCGTTCTCGTGCGCCTCGTCGAGGTAGCCCGAGGCGACCATGGAGCGCCGCAGCAGATGAAGGATTTGTCCGTGATGACCTCGCAGCCGTTCTTCTGCATGACGTTGATGAAGGCGCGGCCGATCTCCGGCTCGTAGTCGTTGATGTAGCAGCCCGGATAGAAGACGACCTTCTTCTCCGACGGCTTTGCTCCATCTTGGCGAAGATGCTGTAGAAAGAATCAGGCGCGAAGGCGGGCATATCGCGCTCGCCTGCGATGCCGACGGCGGCGAAGACGCCGAGCGCCTTGCCGATCTTCATGCCGATGTTGGCGCATGTTGCGCCGAGGGCGAGGGAGCGCACGAGCTCATGCGCTCGCCGTGCGCGAGCATGTCGTCCCTCTGCGAGTGCTTGTGCGTGCGGTAGTATTCGCCGCGCTGCAGCATGTTGAGCGTTGCGACGCACGCCCGAGGGACAGGTGATCTCGCAGTTTTTGCAGTTCGAGCAGTACTCGAGACTGCGCTCGATATCGTCCTCGGCGAACTTCATGCGGCTGTGCGGGGCCCGTGAGCTTCGGGCCGGCAAAGGCGCGCGTCGCCTCGTCACGGGGCAGTTCGCGATGCAGCAGGTGCAGGCGATGCAGTGGTCGGCGGTGTCCGGCGTGTTTCGTAGCAGTTCAAAAGTTTTTCCATCGATTTCCGCCCTTTCACGCCTGTGCCGCTTTTGTAGGCCGACGCCAGCGCCACGCCGTTGCCTGAATGCTCGCGACAGAAGTCGCATCCCGCAAGCTCGCGCCCGATGACGTGGACATTTTCGAAGACGAGTGCGCCTTTTTCATCGACGGGGCGAAGCATCTCGTCCGTGCGGACGCCCGCCTTCATGAAGGGCTGCGCATCAAAGATGTCGGCAGCCGTCCACTTCTCGGGGTCTTTCTCGCACGCGACGGGCAGATCGAAGATCGGCTCGTAGGCTTCCCGGGATTCTCGGAGATGAGTCCGGCGCTGTAAAGCCGCCCGTCGCGAGGATGAACTTCTCGGCGCGGTAGTCCTTCTCGTGGACGCCCGTGACGCGGATGGAAAGGCAGCGCTTGCCATCTGCCGAAAAGCCCGTGACTTGCGCGTTTTCGAAGAATTCGACGCCCATGCGGCGCGCCGCTTTCATGAGCACATCGCGCAGGCGCATGCCGTTCGCCGAGGGCGGCATGGCGGTCGTCTCAGGATCTTTCCCTTTCATCGCCGCCTGCAGCTTTTGCAGACCCTTTGTCCACGCACGAGGATCTGCGGGAAGATGAAGACGCGGTTTGCGCCGTCCTCGGCGGCGAGTTGGCGGCTGACCGTCGTTGCACCGTCGCCTTCAAGCCAGCGTGCGGCGTCGAGGATCGAGAGATCGCGCTCGGCGACGGCTTCAGGCATGACCTCGAACGTGCGGATGCTCGAAGCCTCCTTGAGCGTGTCGGCGAGGTTCGCCGCGATCATTTCAGGATAGCAGTCCTTGAGCCCCTTGACGCCGACGACGATGACGTCCTTGCCGGTGAAGTCCGGCGCCTGCATGGATGAAGGCACAAGACACGAGGGCTTCAAAGGTGCCGACGGGCGTCACGGCAGATTGTTGCTCATGCAGGCTGCCGCAGTAGGGAAGCCCTCCTCTTCCATGAGCTTGAGGAAGAAGTCGGCAGCTTCTCGATGGAAGCTTTGCCGATTCTATGGTAAGGGATGCTCGGCGGGCAGCTGCTCGATCGCCGCCAGGGATCCTTCACCCATGTGCGCGCTTCGTCGCAGCCGAGGAGGTCGATGAGTCCGCTGTTCAGGGAAAGAACCTGAGCCGTAGAGGAATACGCTCGCTTTTGCCGTTCTTGGCGCAGACGATGGCGGCCATGAGACCGGCAAAGCCGCCGCCGATGATTGCTACGTCCCGTTGTTTCATGCTTTCTTGCCTCATTGACATTAAAGGAAAGCTCGTAGAGAGCCTCGCGTCATCTCCGTCTCGCGGATGTTGCGTCCCATGAGGACGGGGCGCACGCCCTTCCAGCGGCCCCTGCAAAAAGCCCTGAGCTGTCCGAGCGAATCCTCGCGCCTCTGCTGCTGCCGACGCGTCCGAAGATGCCGGCGGCGCGAGGCTGCAGAAATTGCCCTGGCACGTGCCCATGCCGAGGCGCGTGCGGCGCCGATGTCGTTGATGATGTGGCTGTCCGCGCTCTTGGCGATCTCCTCGATCTCTGCGAGCGTGATGTTCTCGCACTCGCAGACGAGCGCGCGACTCGGCCTCTTCGAGGCGCTTGGCGACGCGCTCGAAGGCGTCCGGGCCGAGGCGCGTCGCCGCGAGGTTCGTGCCGAAGGACGGGAAGTACTTCGCCGCCTTCTTCTTCGCCTCCTCGCTGACTTCGGGCACGAGCGGCTCGTCGGCCGTGCGGCACGGCGTCTTGACGCTAAGCTTCTCGGCGATCTGGTCGCTGATGCGCTCCGCCATCAGACGGTACGTCGTGAACTTGCCGCCGACGATCGTCATCATGCCCTTGAGCCCATCTTTTTCGTGGTCGAGAATCACGAAGCCGCGCGACGCGCCGCGGCCCGATGCGCCCAGCTGCTTAGTAGAGCGGACGCGAGCCGGCGAAGGCGCGCAGAATGCGGTAGTGGCGCAGATCCTCGAAGGTCTGTTCGCCGATCTTCATCAATGCCTCGATCTCCTCATGGGACGAGCTCGTGTCCTCGGGATCGTCGATGCTCATCGACGTCGTGCCGAGGATCGTGATCGAGCCGTGCGGCACGAAGATGTCGCCGTCCGACGGCTTGTGCAGGCGATTGACGACGTGGTTCGCGAGGCGCTGGTTGAAGGCGATGAGCGTGCCCTTGTCGGGCTGCACGGGGACGTTGAGTCCCGCAAGCCTGGCGACCTTCTCGCACCAGCCGCCCGCCGCATTGACGAGGATGTCGCAGGCGATGTCGTATTCCTCGCCCGAGAGCGATTGCGCACGCGCACACCTTCGAGCTCGCCGTTCTTCTGCAAGATGCCGACGACTTCGGCGTATGTCTTGTAGCGGCCGCCGTAGCGTACGGCGGAAGCGATGTTCTGGCACGACATGCGGAAACCGTCGATCGCTGCGTCGGGCACGGCGTAGAGCGGAACGATATGACGCGACAGGCGCGGCTCCATGCGAACGCTTCGTCGAGCGTCAAGGGGCGCGCTCGATGCCGCTCGCCCGACAGCCCCTCGACCCAGCTCGCCTCGAAGTCCGCATCGTCCGAGTCGAGACGCACGAACGATGCCGCCCGATCGGCTCGACGCACGACTGCCGATCTTTCGGAGGATCGTGTTCTCCTCGATGCACTCCTTTGCAGCCTCCTGATCCTTGACGGCGTAGCGTCCGCCGCTGTGCAGAAGACCGTGGTAGCGCAGACTAGCGCCGTTGACGAGATCTTCCTTTTTCGAGCAGCAGCACGTCGATGCCGCGCATGGCGAGATCGCGCAGAATGCCGACGCCCGTAGCTCCTCCTCCGATGACGACGACCGTTGCCTTCTCCATATCGTTCTCCTTTCTTCAAAAGCACGGATAAGATGAAGCCTCTCCAGTGCCCGTCGATCTGCTCCGAGCGCTGCCGCGCATCGCGTGCTTTTGAGTTTTGCCGTGCAGGAAATGTTCTTGGACATGAAACGAAATTTTTGCCATGACTTGACAGGTAATACGATTTTTTCGTTTCGAGAGACAGCAAAAGCCTCTTTTCTCTTGACAAGTTCATGGTATCATAAATTTTCAGATTTATCAATATAAAATCGAGGATTTCAATGAGAAAAATTATTGCGGCGACATTTTGAAGGAGAACGTATTTTGCGTACATGCCATGCGAGGCGAAGGTTGCTCGTTTTGCTCCTGTCGTAGTATAATGGGGGCGAGAGGAGGCAGACGGATGGCGATTCGGATGGACGGACAGAAGGAGCGATATGAAAGCTGCATCGAGCGCTTGTGCCTGATGGATGATACGTTCTTCAACGTATGCATGGACGGCTATCTCGCGGGGATGGCGTGCATCCTGCGCATCATGAGCGAACAATCAAAGAAACGGGCGAAGACTTTGGTGATCGATCACTATCATCTACGTCAACGGCACGATACAGGATGAGACGCCGTTGAGCAGAGCTGATGCTACGACTTCTTTCTGTCAAGATGCGGAGAAGATGTACTATGAAGAACTGAGAAATCGGGCGAGTTTTTTCAAGAACGAAGAAGGAGGTCGAGTCGAGATGTGCAAGATTATGGACGAGATTCGTCAGGAAGGTATTAATTGGGGCATGGAGCGTGGCATGGAGCGGATCGTTTGGAGAGTTTGCGGACAATCACGCAGACGATGCGGTTGTCAGAAGATGAAGCGATGAACGCACTTTCTGATTCCGCCCGAAAAGAGGGCGAAGTACAAGGAGCTTTTTGGCGCAGTGAGCGATGAACTCATATTGTGAAATATACGAAATGAAATACATGCGCGGCAAAAAGGAGGCGAAAAGCGTGACGCGTGAGGACTATGTCAAGTCGCTGATCAAATCGAACGGCTGCAATCTCAAGAATTCGCGGCGAAGATCCACATGCCGTACACGACGCTTCTTTCCATATTGAATGGCTCCATCGGCGGCGCGGCGATGGACAACGTGCTGAAGATCTGCCGTGCGCTCGATCTGACCGTCGAGGAGCTCAACAATATCGTCGCGAAGTCCGCACCTGCGCGTGCGCAGGGAAGCGGACGGCATCGACCCGCATTTATTGGAGTTGATCCGCAAGCTGCCGATGGAAAAGCAGCTGCGCTGAAGCTGCTTTTTGGCAGATATGTGAAGGCGCAGCGGAAGGAAAATCTTCGTGAAGAATCTGCGTTCTTGAAAGCTGCTGCTCCCTGAAAGAGCGGGCAGCTTCTTTTGCATCGTTTTCGGGCACATAAAAACGCCGCAGATGCGGCGTGATTTTGCATGGCTGGGGTAGCTGGACTCGAACCAACGCATGCGGGATTCAGAATCCCGTGCTCTTACCAACTGGCGATACCCCATTGACGAGCGTTGCTGTCAACGTTGACTATTATAGGGAGAAAATACGTGCACTGTCAATCCCTTTTTATAAAAAATTTATGATTCGAAGATTCTTTGGCTGACAGGAATATAAAACAAGCTATAATATAACTGGAGGGAATGGCACAGAAAGGGGAGGATTCTTCATGCAGACAATCGAGGATTTCTACCGTGAAGCGCTGAAAAAAGGCCACAGGGCGAGAGGAGTTCGAGTACGATCCGAGCAGCTCAACTGATCTTTTTCCATCCGACGGTGCATGAGCCGGTCTGGGCGAGGAGCTTTCGGACGAAGGGCAGAAGAAAGCGCTCACGAAGGATGCGCATGCCGTCTTGAAGATGTCCTCGCGGGCAAGCGGGCGGGCGCAAGGCGTACATCCTGCTCGCGCCGGCGTTCCTCGGAGCAGTATCACGATGTCAAGACGGGACAGATCCGCAACGCCTTCCGCAAGATGGGGTTCGACGGCCTCGTCGAGGTCGCGCTCTTCGCCGACATCCTGACGCTCAGCGAAGCTTTGAGTTCGACCGCAACATTCAGTCGGAGTCGGATTACATGCTCACGAGCTGCTGTTGTCCCATGTGGGTGGCGATGATCAAGAAGAGCTGGCATCTCATGCCGCATGTGCCGCCGTCCGTCTCGCCGATGATCGCTGCGGACGCACGGTGAAGAAAGTTTCATCCTGACGCCTTGACCGTGTTTTTAGGGGCCGTGCATGGCAAGAAGACGAGGCGAAGGATCCTGACCTCGTCGGCGCCATCGACCATGTGCTGACGTTCCGGAGTGCAAGGACATCTTTGACCGCCTCGGCATTCATCCGCAGGATCAGTCGGACAAGAAGCGCGTCTACTCGTCGGAAGCGGGACGCATCTACGCCTACGCGGGCGGCGTATCCCGAGCAGTGCAGATGACGCTCGACCGGCTGAGTCCCGAGCGTGCGATCAGGTGCGCTCGCGCCACGCGAACGGCGTCGCCGAGTGCAAAGCAGATGCTCAACGATCTCATGGAAGGAGAGGTGCAAGCGAACTTCTTCGAGGGCATGGGCTGTGCGGGCGGCTGCGTCGGCGGCCCGAAGAAGCTCATTCCGCAGGAAGAGGCGAAGGAGCATGTCAAGGGCGTACGGCAAGCGCTCGCCGTACCGCACGCCGCTCGACAATCCCTACGTCCTGGAACTTCTGACGCGCCTCGGCTACACGCTCGAAGGGCTGTTGTACGATGAGACGTTCTTTTTCAAAAGCGAAGCGCTTTGCCTGAGGACGGAAGCAGCCTGAAACTGATGGGACGGTGTATATACCGCATTCGGCATATCACGCCTCTTTTGTGCCGCGATATCCTCCGAATCTGTCACGCCGCCGTTTGTAGCGGGCGGCAGCTGCAGGAAATATTTCAAGAGGGCGCTGCATGAGAACGCTGCCAAACGTATGTTCTGATGCTATACTGATTTGATGAACACATGTTTGGATAAGATGGAGGAAGAAGGAATGAAGCATTGAGTTTGCCTGAGGTTGGGAGATCGAGCGGCGCTGCCCGAATATGTCGATGGGGAGGGCGACGCCACGCGCCTCTTTTCTTGGCGGACGGTACGGATCGTCTCGTGCGGGCGCGTCTGCGCACTGTGCTGGAGCGTCTGGCAGGCGTCATTGCCGTTCTCTGCCGCTGCTGCGTGCGTGGGCGAAGGAGCGCACGGCGCTGCGCAGACGGCGCCCTGAGCGATTGCATCGGAACTCGTGCTCGTGCCCTTTCGCGCACGGCGCCCGCGCATTCGAGGCGATGCGGCGATGGGCGTCGTGAATATGCACGCGCAGCTCGTTCGCGCTGAAGAGTCGGCTGAGATCGAGCTTTCTGCGGCAGGCGCATCCGATGCGCTGGGGCGCAACCCTGCCGCCCATCTTCGCGCGGCGGAAATCCTGCAGCAAGACCTCGATGCAAGACCGAAGCTGCGTACTGCGCCGCTCTTCTGGCAGAAGGCATGGAATCGCGCCGCTTTAGGAAGGATAGAAGAAAAATGAAGAACGTGCGTAGAGCGCCCGCGGCAAATGGGCTGCGGCGCTCTTTTCTGCTGCGTGGAATGTCGAGCTAGCGACCATATGGCGTTGATGCTATCGGTATGATACTTTATTCGTTTGCCTCCTCCACGCACGGGACATGAGGTCGCAATGATATGGAAGCATCCTCATCGCTCCTTCTCTCTCGTCGCGGCAGGAGTAGTCTGCCGCTACCTCTGCAAAACTGCTCGACGAGACAGTGAAACCGGCATCAGGCCTGGGCGCATGTTCCCTCGCCCGCAACAATGGGAACAGAAATCCCCCAAGTTACCACACTTGGGGATTTTTGCCATGGATACGGTATCCCTCTATCGTTCCTGCTGCTATAGTATAGCATGCTGAGTTTTATGCAAGCTGTACTTACGGGTTTTGCTGCCTGCAGGAGGGCTTTGGATCGAGCTGCAACGTCGTGGAGTCTCTTCTCCCAAACTGCAGCGAGTCAGTCCTCGCTCGACTTTGCATCTGTCGCATCCTCTTCGCTACAATAGCGGCAAGCGCTAATACATAGGAACCGGTTCCTCGCCCAGGGTGAGGAAAATGACGATCAACGAAATGGTTTTACAGTCGCAGAGAAATGGCGAAGTTCTGGCAGAGCTCTGCGAGAAGTTTCAGGGATGTTCTTTCGTCGCGCGGCGCAGCGCCATCTGCGCACCGTGTTTCGAGGGACGCTTTGCAGGCGGCGCGCGAGGCTTCCTGCGCGCCGTGCGCGATTTCGACAGCGGCGCTCGGCGTGCCGTTCGAGGCTTTGCCAAGCGCCGCGTCTACGGCGATCTGCAGCCGTTCTTCCGCCGCGAGCGTGCCTATTGGCAGCGCGAGGTGCATCCGGGAGATGACGAGGCGGGCAAGAGCTTCGGGAGTCTGTCGAGATGATGCTCGCAGGCGACGCACTGGCTGCAAACTTTGCGCTCAAGGATGCGCTCTCGCTGCGATGAAGACGCTGTCGGGCGCGAGAAAGGAGCTTCTGTCGCTCGTCTATCTGGTGGATTGGAGTCTCAAGGGACGCCGCAGAAGCTCGGCCTCAACTGCCGCCTATGCCGCCGTAGTCAAGCGGCGCGCCTGCAAGCTGAAGAAGCTGCTCGTGTGATCCGAGAATATGGGAGAAAACGGCGAAAGGTCAGCGCCTTCGGCTTGACCTCTTGGGGCTTCATGGCAAAAATCATCGCCTGCGTCAGGAAAATGGAGGAAGCTACGACATAATTGCTGTAAAGTGATAGGGAGGTCGGCGGAGACCTCTAGGGGCATATCAGGAAGACAGTCGCAGCGTAGGGAAGCGCGTTTCTTTGGCTGTGGCGTCAATGATCAGGGAGGGTTTTTGCTGTAGCCACTGGTAGTAAAGAACAATATGCAGGCAGCGAATACGCTGAACACGCTGAACAAGAACGAGAAAAGACCGTGCGAAGAGCCTTGCAGGTTTCTCGGGCATGAAGATCACGAGCGCCGGCGACGATCCTCGGGCATGTCGATCTCTGAGCGCATGCGCGTGCAGATTCGTGCGCTCGATCAGGACAACCAGAACACGCAGAACGGCAACAGCATGATGAAGGTCGCCGAGGGCGCTGTCGCCTCGACCGTCGAAAGTTTTGCGCACGCCTGGCAGAAAAGTGCATCAACGCGGCGAACGACACGAACACGGACGACGACCGCGCGACGATCCAGAAGGAAATGGACGCGATGGTCGATCAGATCAACGACAACGCGAACATCCAGTACAACGGCAAGATTCTGATGAGCGGCACGTACAACAATCAGGTGCGCAGATGCTGATGGCACGACAGTCCTCATGGGCGAATCAGTCGTTTGCCGAGGGGACGAATCCGTCGGGAACGGCATTGACCAATTACAAGGATCGCAATGGGAATAGTTTGGGATTTTGCCAACGGACTGGATGACTGTTTCTATGTCAAGGACGGCAAGACGTACGAGAAGACGTTCCGCGTCGGAAGCTTTAAGCTTGACAGATTGCTTTTACTAATACGCAGTGCACTGGAGAGTTTGTTCAGATCCGGCGGGATACGGATCTGGAAGCTTATCAGGCCGGCGCTAATGGATATCCAAAGGTCGGCATCGATCAGTATGGGCATGATGTCGTTACAGCGGACGGCAAGGATGCTCTGACGATTCGCGCGAAGAATGGCGGCACGACGGGTCAGATTGGCGGCGTGACCTTCTGCCTGACCGATTCACAGGGCAATATCAAGAAGGCGCAGAACAATATGTTCGACAAGTTCCAGATGACGGTGCGCGCCCAAGATCCGACGCCCGACAACGCCATGGTCTTCCAGATCGGCACGCGCTCGAACCAGGCGGTCAGGTCGGCTTCACCGATATGCACGCGAAGGCGCTCGGCATGATGGGGTCGGACGCGAAGGCGATTCAGGTCACGACGTGCGCGCGCCAATGCGGCGGTCAACGTCATCGAGAACGCCATCGGCATGTGTCTCGATCAGCAGACGGTGCTCGGCGCGGCGCAGGCTCGCCTGCAGTTCACGTCGTCGAAACATCATCACGGCGAGCGAGAACACGCAGGGATGCCGAGTCGACGATTCGCGACGCCGATATGCGAAGGCGATGACGGATCACGAAGAGCAACGTCCCTCACGCAGTCGGCGCAGGCGATGCTCGCAGGCGAGACCAGTCGTCGAGCGGCGTGCTGAGCCTGCTGCAGTGGCATACAGGTGGCTTTTTGCCGCCTCAATGCCCTGCCGAGGCAGGAGTCGAGAAGGAAGAAGCCACCACATCTTGTGGTGGCTTCTCTGCGATAGAAAGGAAGATAAGAAATGAGGGAATGAGCAAGAAGGACGCCTGGTGTGTCAAGTCAGCCTCGGTCTCTTTGCCGACCTCTCGGCATTGCCTCGACGGCGCATGGCTGCGCCAGTCTATGATGGCGGCACGCTCGCTGGCGAGCGCGATGCACGCGGGGAACAATAAAAGTGACGTCTGGCAACGTGATCGAATATCCAGCGAGTATCTTCGTCCACACCACGAAACAACGTCATCGGTTGGAAGGACTTCTCCATCAAGGCGGGTGAGACCGTGCAGTTTGACTAACGGCGCAAAGACGCACTACCTCAATATCGTCACGGGCAATGTGATCGCCGCATATCGACGGACGATGAAGGGCGGCAACAATGTCTATATCGCCAACACGCATGGCGCCGATCTTCGGCGCAGGGTGCGCGCGACGTCGGCAACCTCTGTCGTGACGACGCAGGACTTTGACGGGCGCCGATTATTCCGCGAGCCGCGAACAGCAGCAGATTGGAAATGGTACTGTTATTGACACATCGTCAGGAAAAGGCGGCTGAATCGGCAAAAGCCGATGTCGCAGCCTTGTCGATATGCCTCTGGGAAGAACTTGAAAGCAGCTAAGATCGTCCTCGAGGCAGGGGGCGTTCGCATCGGCGAACGATGCGAATATCCAGTCGAGCGAGGTCTATACGCTGCCAATACAGATCCGCTGAAGGTGGAGCCCGGGTGAGCACTAAAGACGGTGCGCCCGGCTAGGCTATGTGCATGCCGGTCATGATACCGGAGTCGTACCAGGAGATCCTCTGCCGACCGTAGCAGCGGAGGAAAGTACTAAAAAGCTCGACGGGGGACAACGTACAAGCTGATTGGCTCGGATATCGACGCCAGACTCAGCTGGAAACAGAACAAGAACTATAGCTGCGCAGCGATATCACTGACCGGCACGCATACGCCGTATGGCATGAGACGGATCCGTTCGCGGCAGATTCGACGGCATGTTCCATGAGATCATCAGGTTTGACGCTTGGGGAGCGGCACGCCGGGCACGCTGCGGAATATGTGGGATCGTTCGGCACGACGACGGCGCGACCATTATGAACGTCGGGCTGAAGAATCGCGGATCTTTCCTCATGTCCAATATGGCGGTGGTCTTGTCGGTCATGCCAAAGAGGAAAACATGGTTATTAGTGCCGTCTATAATGAATCGACGACAAGTACTGGTGCGGGAAGCCATGCAGGCGGCATCGTTGGAATGCTGGATGGTTCGTCATTAGATCATGCCTATAATGCTGCGACTGTGACGCAAGGGGAGGATCTAGTTGGAGACTATGACTGGCAATGTCAAGATATATGCTGTTTTATACTGGACAACTACAGGTAGTTTCTGTGGTTTATCGGTTTTGGACAATTATGTTGGCGCAGTTTTATTAAAGATGCATACTACGACGCCAATTGACTGCACCAACGACCCAAAATTTTATTCTCATCTCATACAAGATTCTGATGGTAAGAGCAACCTTGTTAGTCTAGCGGTACACCGGTGGAAAAGGATGCCAAACAGGCAGCAACCTACGCTGGTTGGGACATCTCCGACGAGGGTGGCGCGAATAAGACGGCGCATCTTTGCGGGGCAATCGACGCGCTTCTACCGCCTTTGATGAAAGCGGGACAGTGCAGGCGGAGTATTCGTGTATGCCGATTTTCAGCAGGCGAATCACGGGCATTCGGACAATATCGCTTCCGGCTATGCGGTGCAAGCGGCGGACAAGCAGACGGACGGCAGCTGCGTCATAGCGCCCAGGTACGGAGAGCAATGGGGCAAGGACATCACTCGCACCCTACAATGCCGACTATCTGAGAATCGCGTACAGAGCGGCGACAACTACACGCCCGTCACGAGCGTAGATCCGACGAATGATCGCGACATCAAGCTTTCACGGCGCGAAGGATCGCAGCCTGTGGAACTGGAACAAAGCGGACCTCGCAGGGCAAAGGCGGCGGCGGCGGCCGACTTTTGCAATGCGGGCGCAAAGAAGCCATGCTCGTCAGCGGGCAGCACGGCTACGACATCGCGGGTCGAACGTCACGATCGACAGCGCAGGTTATCGGCGATGTCGGACAGATGGGCAAAATCGAGCGAGTACGACGGCAGCGAACGCTGGAGATGCGTTCAAAAGCAGCGCTCACGGCGGGCACGTTGTCGTGCGAACCGAAGGGCTTCGTCGACGGTGATGGCGCAACGATGACCATAAATACCAACGGCGTGACGTTCCGCGAGAAAGGCAACTGGACGTCAGGCGCGGCTCTAAGTCCCAATGCTGGATACAACAAGTCGATCTCATGCGACAGTCCAGGGTGCATTTTCGGCAACGCCGACGGCAATTACGAATTTGATGCGACGAAGATCAACGACAAGAAGCTCACGGGCAATATCCTTCAGAAGACGATCAAGGCGAAGTTGACTACGGATACGGGGATCAACAAGACGTATGACGGCACATCGGCTGTCATTGGCGTTGCTTATCAGCCGAATCCCAATCTTGTTTTTGATTCGGCGACGCCGCCTGGCATCGGGTGATGTAAGCTAACCAGGCTGATGTCACGGCGAAGTACAAGACGAAAGCGACGAATGAGGGAAGCAAAGAACGCAGGCGCGCACGATGTCGACATATGAAGGTGTCAAGCTCACGAGCACGACTCCTGGGATGACGAAGAACTGCAAGCTCGTCGAGTCAGGAGGGCAGTGTCGCTTACCGGGGCCATTGACGATGATCGAATGCAGCTGCCGCCGTGACTTCGGGCGGCACGAAAGGCACGATTGCAAGGCGCAAGCTCGATGTAAACCACTTCAGCATCACGACGCTTGAAGGAATACGATGGCAAGGACTACCTCCTCGTTGACGGCACGGGAGCATAAGGTGGAGGTTGCGGGTCGATGCGAATGCCGGCACTGCTACGGACACGCAAAAGGTCTTGTCGAAAAGGACAAGAACAACCTCCAATTCACGATCAGCGCCACAGACGGCACGCGCATACACAAGAACGCCAGCAATGCCAATACGAAGGATGTTTACTCAGCTACGAGCCCCAACGGCGCGCAGTTTCTTTTCCTATACCCTTAAAGCGAGTGGCTCGGCGCTCGAAAACTATGCGTTCACCGAAGATGGCGCCACGACGAAAAGACCTTACGACTACAGACACGTATGACATCAAGAATACAGCCACAATCAAACCGCGCACGATTACGCTCGACCTCTTGAAGAAGACGGGTATCGACAAGGTGTATGACGGCAATGCGAACGTCAAAGATGAGAACAAGGTCTTCGGCAGCGAACTTCGACCATGCGCGGGCGCGACGGATCAAGTTTCAGCCGTCGCGGGCGACGGCGCGAGCATCACGGCGACGTCTGCGTCTATCAAAGAAGAAGGCGAGCGGCTTGGAGACTGCCGACGCGACGTCTGCGCACGGCGACGAGGGCGATGTATGAAGATGGCAAGGGGCGTCGAGTACAAGATCGGCCTCGCGGGTACGAATGCCGCGACGAACTATCGCCTGAAGTATGCGAACGAACCGACGAACGGCGGCGCAACCGATACCGTCACGATGACGGGCGACGGGCAAGATCACGCCGAAGAAGCTGACGCTACATCCGCTTCGCCGGTCACGCGCGGCTCAATGGCGGCTCTGACGCTTCGGCGTCGCTGCTGGATGGCAAACGCATACCCTAGACGGCAAGATCCGGGCGATGGGTCGCGCTCAATACGAACTACGGATACGACGAGATCACTCCCGTCAGCACGATCACGGGAACGTATTACAAGGACGCGACGAAAGCCGAGAAGGCTAGGAACTCGCGGCACGGGCTATACCGTGGCATATACGGGCATCTCGAAGGCCCTCACGGAGCGGGACAGCGGCAACTATGCAGATTGACGAGTGCGTTCGAGTCCTCGGCGATATCGAAGATATTCTGACGAAGGACGACCTCAAGATACTCGCGAAGAGCGAGGTCACGAAGACGTACGATGCGAAATCGAACGTGCCGAGGCGACGGATCGCTGAAGCTCACGGTCGATGGGACGGAACTCAAACCGGGCATCGGCTACGAGATTGAGCGGCGAACTCGTATATTACAATGCTTCGCGCAACTAGCAGGAGACTTCAAGGCACCAGGGACGCAAACGCGAAGGAGGATGATGGCGCTACACTGCACGCAGCAGTGCCGCTGCCTGCGGCGTCAAATATAAGATCAAGCTTCTCGGATGCCGCAGGGAAATTACGAGCTGCAACCGGACTGGATGGGAATGCGGCGACAACAGGAAAGTACACGGTGGACGCGCATCGCATCACCGTCGAGCAGGAAGGCGTCGGCTACTCCAGTCGCGCAAGATGGCGTGAGCCTCGAGCGGCAACGCCAAGAACCCGAAATGACCACGAAGTCCTACGACGGAACGACGAAACTGATCCTCCAGGGAGCATTCAGCGGAGATCCGTTCCTCAATGATCTTGACAATGGCGGACAGAAGGACGCGGGATTTGCTACGAAGGATGATGGTTTGTATGATGCGTCCAATATCCTCGACGGGCGCTATCAAAATCGCAATGCCGGCGATGCAGCCGACAAGGTTCTCTATACGCCGAAGGTTACTGGTGTGCCGACGAACTATATGTTTCACCATGCGCCGGACGGTGGCTCGACGTATGTGGGACAGAAATGGGATGCTGTGAATGCGCCGCTTACGGGCGAAGGCACGATCACCGCAGGCGGATCTTCTCGTCAAGGCTCCTACGGATGTCCAGCGGCAGTACAACGGCGATACCAATGTGGATGCGGTGCAGGGCAAACTGATTTTGGCGACGCAGAAAAAGCACGAATCGGCGCCGGGAGCAGACGATGCAAACAGCTCCACGGTGTACTTTTGACGACGTCCAGCTCACGAGATCGACCCGTCGAAGGACGGCACGGGCGCAGGTCTTTCGGACAGTACTATCGCCACTCACAATGCTGCGGATGTCATATGTGGATGCACCATGCGCAGGATCAGGCGAAGTATGTGACGTATCGTCGCATCAGCTTTACGGGCACGGATGCAGGAATTATCGTCTGGTCTATGCGGTAGGCGGAGGAGAAAAAGCCTCTCGACAAGGATGCGGATTACGCCGGCTACTATACAATGACAGGGCAAGGGCATTATAGAAAAGCGCCAGGTCAATGAAAGATGATTTCCGCTTTGATTTTGCGGGCGTCAAGAAGGTCTGATGACGGAGATACTCCCGTAAGAGTACGACAACGATTCGACGAAAGCGAGCGAATTACATCACGAAGGTTGCTGTTGATCTTGGCGGCACGATCGGTGAGAAGTCTCTGGCTGTCACGCTGGTTGAGGCCAACTATCTGGACAAGAACGTAGCTGCAAATTCGGGTACGGGTAATTCACCCGGTAAGCTCAAGCTCAGCGATGACCTGCTGAAGAACTACGATTTCGCCGATCCCCAACAATACGGTGACAGGCTGCGGGCCACAGCTACGACAGTGCGAACAACACCATTGCCGCGCTCGGCGTCGGCACGATCACGAAGCGTCCCGTCTATGCGCATGTCGTCAACTCCAACGTGACAGACGTACAACGCGAAGAAGGACGTCATCGACGAGAACGGCGCTAGCTTTCGGGCGACCAGCTCGTGACGTTCGACAACGTCAAGAACGGGTGTTGCTCCAGGCGGAAGCTGGACTGATTAAGAAGGACAATCTCGGAAACGCGACGACGGCTTCCACACGGAGAAGAGGTCGGTGATCAGAACGAGAACGATCGACTATACGCTTGCTCTCGGCGGCAATTCAGCGCTCTTCAATAACTATGAATTGCAAGATGAGAATGGCCATGCGACGTTGACGACGCATACGAACGATCAACCGCCGTGCGCTCGAGGCTCAAGGCCGATGCGGTCACGAAAGTATTCGACAACACGCCTAATCGTCAGGTCGGCGGCGTAGATTCCCGAATGACGGACTGCATTTCTTTGACGGCAATGATAAGCAGTGGGATGACAGTCTCACGCCTGTACAAGATGATGTCGAAAGATCGACACCGTCGCCCCCAACGTCTATGCGCGTGAATACAAGTCGAAGAATGCGACGGACAGAAGAGGATAGAAGAACAACGTCAACTATACGGGTATCAAGCTCACGGGCACGGATGCAGCGAACTACTATCTCGCCGACAGCGAGAAGAACGCGCTCCAGGGCAATGATACGGCAGGTTACACGATGACTGGGGCGACGGCGAGATCACGCCGTTCCAGGTCACGCGACCGATTTCAATCTGGAAAACTCAAAAGACTTGGACAAGACGTATGACGGCAATGTCTTCGTCAAGGACGGCACGCCTGAAAATCCTGCGGGATGGAAAGCCAGTCATATCGACAAGAGCGAGATCTGAGACGGCTCGAACAACCGTCTCTACGATCTCGAGGTCGATACAGGTGGCGTCGACGACGTACCGCAATGCTGCGGATACGGCGGACGACAAGAACGTGGACACGGGCAAGAAAGGTGCTCTTCAAGCTCAAGTTCACGAAGATACGCTGAACAAACTTCGATTTCGACGCTCTCAAGACGGCGGATGCCAACGGCAGCCAGATAATTGACGGCGTTTACCATGCCTACGATACGGGCAAGATCACGCCGAAGGATCTGCGTCAAGCTCGATGGCTATGCACGCAAGGCGCATGACGGCACGGCGGACGTCGAGGACGTCGAAGATCGCCTGTCCTTGGTGAAGGAGGATATCGTTTCAGGCGACGAGGTTTCTCTCGAAGCTCGAAGGGCTACTATCAGCAGGGGACTGCCGCCGGATCGCCG
>BNJU01001656.1_pt1 | contig 80826 bp, 76 predicted proteins | sample 8539281 | NCBI WGS metagenome assembly BNJU01 (sample SAMD00202456, study PRJDB9452) | human saliva metagenome | isolation source: human saliva | place: Japan | reverse complement strand
TTTTCATCATTCTGCGTCTTCGATACTCTTTTTAATAATAGATTCAATATTGTTTCTTAGGTAGTCCTTGTAGAATCAGCTGTCAATGACCTCTTAACATTATATTGCAGCCGTCATCTCCTCAGTTGCCCTTTTCCACCCGCTATCAAAATATCTTCTTTTTTTTAGATGTCAGAGTCTACACATCATTTTTGTCCCCTTGTGCCAAGATCAATATCTATTTTACTATAGATACAATATATGTTTCAAGTATTCCTTCAAATAATCATCATCCAAGTAACGCTGTTTCACGAACAGGTAAAAAACTACAAAAGCATTAGATGGGCTAGCTTTGGTGCCATTTTAACAACCAAATTTTCATTCAAGTAGTCTACCTGAGTTTTTTAAAAATCTCCCTTCACAGTTTTTCTATCCTATCACCTCACTAGAAGCTTGTTTAAATATGTAAAAAGCGTCCTCTGTGGAATGGGTTGAGTCTTTATTTTTTATCATTAGGTCTAATAATTGCTTGTATATTATGAGATAAATATAGGATCCTCTAATGACTGCGGAAATATAGCTTCTATTCCAGTCAGTTTTGTCTTGACCTTATGCCATTAAATCGATAATTGAGCTCCTTGTCCTTCCAAAGTTATAAAACTACCCTAAACATCTCTACTCTCCTTGTAAACTCTATACTTAAGACTTGGTCCTGTCTTGAAATAGGTCAAGGCCGTTTCCATGATTTTCTTTTATTTCCTTTTCTTCTTCAGTGAGATACTCTAGCCATCATTAACCTCCTGCTAACCAATGAATATATATTTATTCATAGATATTATAAGTCTAATAAATATAAAAGTCAATGAAAATCTTTATCTTTATTGTTTAATTGTTGAGCTTTATTAATTATTCGTGATAAAACACCTCATAGGTCTTATAGTTTGACATAAATTTTTTATATTCTAGTTTATATTCTAGTTTTATATTCTAGTTTTATATTCTAGTTTTGCTGTTGTTTTTGCTCTCCAAAATTACTTGTTCTTTCTTCTTAGTAGGGCTCACGGTGTTAGACTCAAACCTGGAATAGTGTTGAAGTCCCTGTCATACCTGTCTGCTTCTTAGCTATCTTTATATCTTGGTTTTGGCTGGTGGCTCTGGTTTTGGCTGAGGCCTTGGCTCTGGCTGGTTCTAGCTTTGGTTCAGGCTTTGGCTCTGGCTTTGGCTGTGGTTGCGGCTGCGGCGTAGTTTGTGGCTTCTGCGGCTGCGGTTGCGGCTGCGGTTGCGGCTGCGTGGCTGCGGCTGCAGTTGCGGCTGCGGTTGCGGCTGCGGTTGCGGCTAATGGCTGCGGCTGCGGTTGGCGGCCTGCGGTTGCGGCTGGCTGCGGCTGCGGCTGCGAGCTGCAGTTGTGGCTGCTCAATATAGAAAATTACATTGTTGCCTGACTGCTTTATATGGCACACCTGCTAAAAGACCTCATCATTTAGTGGTGTAAAGTGACATCATTTGGACGAGTTACAGTACAGGACTATTACTCTTTTCAATATCTTCGCTTGTTAGTGCCACGAGCTCGTGTTATTTTTTCAATGCCTGATGGAAGTTCAAGTTTGGTCCACCAGACTATGTTGTGTCCTTCGGGTAAATCTGGTAACGTTGGCGCTGCCTTAGTTACATCTATGGGGTCATTATTATATGTCACTCTGTACCAACAGTATTTCCTGTAGCCTTATCTACATACATATATTACTAACCTTATATAATATACACTTTCTTCCATCGATATTTCCATTATCTGGATCAAAATCTACTGCAGATGACTCCTTCTTATCAGCATATAAACCAGGTACTACCGGTGTTGGAATACTTGGTAGGTGGCTGTATCACCACCCACTGACACTTGTTGTGCGCAGCCTTGCTGGTGCACTGGCACTTGCTGGTGCACTTGTGCGCACAGCCCCGCGCTTTGCTGGTGCCGCGCGCCAGTAGTGTGCCCCGCGCTTGCTGGTGCGCCCCAGCGCGCTGGCGTTGGCTGCGCGCGGTGGTGCTGCCTGACACTTTGTTGGTGCTGGAATACTGCTGTACCTCCAGTTGAAGGCAAACTGGCATCTTCTGCAGCGTATTTCATTACCATTTAGACTTAAGGCGAAATATACCCTGCAACATAGATGTCATTTTCCAATTGCCAGTTCTTTTGACAACCTATCCTTTCTTTTAAACATATGATTCCTCCTATTTTTCATTTTAAAGCTAAATAAACTAAACTTAGTATCTAATTTGATTGTGCAATTTGATTACAAAAATTAAACAAAAAAACTTGAAAGTAACTTTTGTAAACAACCAAATCTAGTAATAAATATTATTTAGGTTTTTGATATTACTTATCATCTATTACAATCAGTATATATTTAGCATCTTTGTTCAAAACGGTACTGATTCAAAAATAAATAAAATAGTAACATTCGCATTATATTATATTACCCTAAGACTCTTTTTAATCAATAAAAGTAGTATAATTCTATTAAAGGAGGTGGACTATGTGGTGCATAAATTTTAAACGATCCATTCCTTAATAAGGGTACTGCCTTTACTATGGAAGAAGCTTGAATATGGGTCTTTTGCACCTTATGTTCTAAAACTATAGAAGAACAAGCAACTCAAACTTGTAACAGTTGCAGACAAAGTCCAAGTGATTTAGAAAAACTGTATGGAAGTATTTAATACCAATCATGAGCTACTACTTGTTTTTCTCATCATTTAGAAGAGTTTAATCCTGTAGTATGATCCAACATTGCAAACTATAGAAGGATATAATTTTTTTTGATCCACAATGGCAAGACATCTAGATATAAATCGTCCTGAAGATATTGAGTAAGCGATAAATGCTGCTGGTGGTCGAGAAATACGACTGTTAGTGACAGATGCAGAAGAAATTCTAGGAATTGGCGATTGAGGAACAAATGGTGTAAATATATCAGTCGGAAAACGCTAATAGGTATACACTGGTGCTGCCGGTATCCCGACCCTTCAATGGTTTACCATTGGTTATTGATGCTGGAACAAACCGTGAAGAACACGCAATGACCCAAATTATTTAGGTAATCGTCATGATTGCGTGATCAATTTTCTCATTTTATCGATAAATTTGTTAACACTGAAAGAACTCTTCCCTGACTTTGCCTTCATTGGGAAGACTTCGGCCGATCTAATGCTGCAAATATACTTGAAAAAATACCGCAAACAAATTCCTACCTTCCAATGATGATATACAAGGTACTGGTATGGTACTAATTGGGATCTTTGGATCTCTTGCAGTTACCGGAGAAAAGCTGACAGACCAGACTCTACCTTTGCTTTGGGTGGAACTGCTGGTGCAGGTGTGCCTAGGGTCCATCGTGAAATGGTCACTCTTGGTCTTTCAGAAGAAAAGCCTATAAACGTTTCTTTATGGTGAACAAACGGTCTTTTATTTGATAATGGATGATTTAACACTGGAACAGAGACCTTTGCAAAAATCGTGCTGACTTTTGACAATACAGACACGCTTACTAGCCTTTTAGAGTTGTAAAGACTGTGGTAACTATTTTGGTGCGGGAACATCTGCCGGCAAATACCTTCACTAAAAATTAATGAAGCAATGGCATCAGGCTGACAAACCTGCCAGATTTTCTCTTTCAAACCTTCATTGGCGAAGCTTGAGGGCTGAGGATTTGATTGTGGTCAGATGGAAGAGCTCTTGTTACTGAACCTATACCTACTGACACAGTGCCATAAGGGAGTTGACTATGTGGTGGTCAAGCTAATAATGCTCTAATATACCCAGGACTGGACTTGGGTGTTGGCTTCAAGCTAGCCTTTTACTTACAGTAAATGATCAATTGAAACTGCTGTTCTTTTGAGTGGTAACATAGAATATGACTAAACCAGGGCACTTTGTGTTGCCACCATTTTAAAATATATGAAGTATCTTTAAAGGGTTGCAAAACATTGACAAGAAAACACAGAACAGGACTTTCACAATCTAAAAATAGATATATGGCAAAAAGCCGTGCGGTTTAAGTGGACCAGAATATCGTTAATATTTTTCTTGCGATGCTAATAATATTAAAAGCGGACGGCTTTTTAACATGATACTCTTTATATTCTATAATATATAAGCTTATTCATTTAGCCTCTGAGATCTGGCGTCGCTTGTTTAAATGATTGCAAATCCAATGGGTAATATAAATAGGGTGAACAGATTAGCCCTCCAGCTATAATGCCTTCACAGCCATCTTTGTAACGCCTTTCCCTGGAAATACTATTAAGAAAAAATCTGTAACGGCATTTATTACATCTATTCACCAATCCAACCAGCAGGAGAGTTCTATTGCCAATACTAAAGCAACAGTAGCTGACATTATCATAGCAGCCATATCATATTTTCATCTTGGTTTTTCGGAATCAATTTCCTGATTTTTGATCCACCTTACTCGGCTCATTTTATGCTCTTTCCTCTTTGTCATCTATTTTACTCCTTGTATCAAACAAAGTATATATCACTTTGAATATTCGCGCTTGATTGCTCGCTAACTTTATAGGCCTGCATCAAAATAAAACTTCATTCGGATCTTCTATCATACCAAACCTCTTGCCAAATTCACTACTTTTCCACTTGTATGGTTCCCACTTGAAACCCACCACCATTAGGATGCTCTATTCTTCACAAAGTTAGCCAGTGGACCTGCAATGAAAGACTGTCTGATCCCATCATATAAGTATGGTGCCGTCCATAAAAATTACCATGGCATATGGTAGCTCGCCAATATCGTTTGATCCGATAGACTTATTTTTCCTTAGTAAAAATAATACCTGTAGACAGGCTGCTTCTTAACAGCTAGCCTAAGATATTAAATAATGGCCATAGCCAAAGGTAACGCGTACTCAAATTTTCCTTTGGTTGACATTTCACCTTCCTCATCAACATGTTGCAGGATATGCCTTGATAATTTTCCCTAGGCCCCTTCGATCTGCTACTTGTAATACTACTCTTTATATGTCCTGTATTGGTCTGTCTACCGGCACTCAAGGTCTCCATCCTTATTATGTAGCCTGTCAGCCAGGCTCGTGTGTGTGTTCACCTGCTAAAGCCTGATTCATGGTAGCGACATGACTGCATAGCCATCATTAGTCATATGAGCAACAATGGTACCATACTGGGTACTCGTATTTTGCAATCTTTTCTGAAGGAACACTTTCTTAAATCTACAGGACTGAATACCCTAACTCCATCCCTAAGGGTTTTGCCCTGCTTGATAGCATCTGCAGTCCTTGCAGAGATGTCAGAGCTTTTACCCGTTGTGGACCAGACTCTGAGATAGCATGCCTAGAGAAATAGGCCTTTTGTGCAGTGAGCGCGATGCGCGCATGAGCGTTAACTGAGGAACCTTGAACCTGCAGACTCACCTGCTATGAGTTATCTTGTTAGGATCCATACCACTATGTTCTTATTTTACCCATTCAAGTGCCCTTCGACCTGGTCTAAAAATCCATGCATACCTGTCGTATTATTTGTGACTCTAAGCTAAATTTCTCATCAGCATAAAAAGCCCAAGAGCACCCAGCCTACCAGCTAAATGTCACAAAGAGTGCATCCTTCATGTAGCATGACTCGTTCGCCATTGTGATCTTGCCCACCAAGACTGGCCGTGATCAATGACCCTCCATGTATAGAATACTACTGGTAGGTTTATCTTGTCTCCAACAGGCTTCCAGACATTTGTATCGACAGCTGCACTCATCTTTGGAAGATACCTGTATAGTCCCTAGTTACATTATGGTAGAATAATATCATCACTGTTGAAATAAGGTTGTTTTTGTCTCTTTTGCATTGCCATGGAAGGCTTAAAGTGGTCATTGCCTTTAGTCAACTTCATACTTATCCGCTGGCTGAGCACTTTCCATCGTGGGTCACCAACAGGGGCAACTGCATGCGGTACGCCAGCATATGCTTCACTAGATTCATCCCTGTTGTAAACACCAGTCAGTTTCCGCTTCAGCTACACTTATCTGGCCTGGTTTCCTTGGCTCCTCATAGGTATGCAGCGTACCAATTTTTCACTGGTGGGCTTATAAATGTTGCCAAAAGCGAGTAGGATATTGACCAGGCCTAGCCCTTCCACCTCTCTTTTGTTTTATGCTCTATACTACCACATACTATTGATGTTGCAGGGACAAGACCTGAGTCCCAACGAGCACTCCTATTTAGAAATAGGTGGGTCTCGCATAGAATTGTAAATATCACTAGAGAAAATGTAAAATATTGTCCCTTCTAATTTTTCACTTGCATCCCTCCTTAAAGGTCCTATTTGTGTTTGTTCTAATTGTAATATGCAGTTACTCAATACGTATATTACATTCTAGAAATTTGGGTCGAGTTTCTGGTGAGAGGAAAACCACCAGGCTATGCTGGTGGTCGTACATTAATTCTATCTTTGGGATACAAAAATAAACCACATATATGTTCATTACACTTATATATTTTCGCACTACATTATTTCTAGATTTCTTTGTTCAGCTTCTGCGCTCTTGTCTGATGCAGAGACGTAAGGAATTCTACATCAGAATGTGTTCCATCTAATACAATAGTTATCGAGTGTTTATTGTTCATATGGTATTCTATATATTCCCTCCAGAAGTTACTGGGTCTTTGATTTCTTCCAGATCTGCATAGGTTAACCACTTCCAACACTTCTTATTTCCATGCTGTATGCTATCTCATTTATATCCATTATTAGTGCAAACCGCTTTTTATTGTCCTTATGTCTAGGTATCGATAAGTCTTATATTTCTTCTGTCCAAACGTAAAATCCGGACAGCAAGTGATATTTTTCCATGATGTGGGCCGTTAATCCAGTTTGCACGGTCGACTTGTAAATGAGACATCCTCACTAGCGGTCGCTGAAAAGGAATCAATAAAGTAAGTCTTCGTGAGCATCGCTCACCGTGTATATAGGGACCCAGTCTAGTCTCGATACCGGATGGGTGTATTCCTCATCAGCCATCTTGTCTATTACTGCCCACCTGATACAGGGGTACTTATCACGATACAACAAGAGTTGTGTGTAGGTCCCCACATCCATAAGTCAGATTCAGATGAAGCCTGAGCCTGTTTGATCAAAGCAGCATTCAAAGCATTTGCTTGGGTATAATATACTACTTTGGAATATCTTCAATGGTCATGGTTAACCTACAAACTCATAGTATAATCAGTGTAGTTTGACTATTTACTATCGTCAAATACTCCTTTTTAGCGGCTTTGCATTTTTCAAAATTTAATATAATTTTAATATCTGTCCGTATAATTCAAAGTTTTGGGAACACGATCAATATATTGTTTGGTGAGATATAGTTCGTCGGTAAAGACGATTTTTATGACATATCCATTTACATAGAAATTACATTTACCTTTACAAGTGCACTACTCTATCTACTATTATTTCTATTTGCTTTTGTCCAGTATAAGTTTTAGAACGACGCATTTTTACACTTAGTGTCGTAACGCTAGTTCGATTAGAAGCGTATACAATCAATTTGAACAATAATAGTTTCACAAGACTTTCCCTTTCAAAAACTGATTGAAAAGTAACCATCGTCATTTTCTTTCATGTAAATCATATTTTGAAGTTGTTCAGCTTTCTCTAATGGCAGAGTGTAATCAACGGTAGTGACGGATATCTCAGGCATGTAATATTGTTATCTAATATGCTTGAGACTCACCCTTTCCTTTGCTATATCCATTAAAATGCATGGAGTGTAGTATAATCGTATGTGCATTTCGTGTCATCCTGTAATTTAAACTCTCGATCTTAACCCATAAACATCCACGCAATTTGCTCCTGTCTACTGCACAAAGCGTCAGATACAATGCCCTCTCCACCGGTACTAAGAAAATTCAAATCGACTATTTTGTACATATTTAGCGCTTGACCAAAACATGTGAGTCTCTTTGCAGAGAGTCAGTAATAATTAACTCTAACAAAAGCATCACTCATTAATTTTTAATTTTCTGTTTATTGTCAAAATAAACTCACTATTATTGTTATTAGAATTTAATTCTTGTTTAAACTTAAGAGAAAAGAACTATATGTGCTTCATCTGAATCTATATTGTTTTCTAAAAACAATTTATATCTGGTTGTATAACCATTGAAATATCATGCAAATAACATGCTACAAAATATAATAATCCATATAACATATTTGATCAAACATTTTACACGCATATATTAAGGCAGCGATTTTATTAACTCCCACAGAATGTTCTTGGTTATGTAAGGAGTGTAAAATATAAAAATCTAGAACCATTTTCCATATACTTGAGGATACATGTTGTATGGCACTAATATTAAATTATCTATAGGAATCGACTCTTCTTACATGTACCTTTGAATATATCTAATACTTCGACTAATTGAAAATCGACTTTTTCATGACTGGTACTCAATCATATTGATTACATAGAATTCATGATCCTTCAATAGCTATATTTGTTCCTGATGTCATGAGCTAAAATTCTCATTCATAGTATTATTTTATGGTCTTTTATCAAGTTTAACAATTTCTACTTGATCAGAAAATCTATATTTAAAATTTGTAGAGTATATAACTATTTAGATTATTAATCTTCGATAGCATTTGAATGTTTGAATATTTCACAGTATAAAGTATATTTCGACTATTAACTATTACATATCATTATTATGCGATGTATTAATTTAAATTGTTCTTTTGATTATTTTTCTCGAGGCGTCTTTATAGAAACTTCCCAATTTGACCATTGCTACTGAGGAACAATAGCGAAAATCAGCAATGTCACAATATATTGAAAAACACCTGTTGATATCTTACATTTATAGATGAGCGCTCATGTGTATCACTTCAAATTTCTTAATTTCATTAACAAACTCATTTTGCCATTTTTATTCATCACACTGATTAGTAAACGCTGACTACTGGCATAAATATGCTTTCATCATAAATTTTCAAAAGTGTATGCTGATCTCTTCAGCATTTATTTTACCAACACTACCTTTCTAAATAGAAAGTTATCTTTTAAATTCTTTTTATGATCAATATCCTCTGATTTTCTGAACTCTAAAGGCTCTTTTCCTATATGCAAGAATACCAACAATTAGAGATTTTAAATATATTTTAAAAGAATCAATACTCACTATTATCTGTATTTTAAGTGATTCACTCTCAATATATATGACGACTTTGTTATTTCACTATTAGAGGCATCACACATGCCTAATCTCTTTTCAAAATATGCTCGTATCTTGATTTTTCAAGTCAAAGATATCATTAATCTCAAAAAGCCACCCTTGAGCTTCAAGCCTAACCACCAAAAATATTTTACTCATTTTTATAGTACACTATCTACTAGAGCTGAATAACTTTTCTCATTTTCGTGTACTAAAACTTTATAATTGAGTTGTGTGTGACAGGATTGGTATTATTATTTGTTTAATATAGTATTAATATTATAATTTATATTATCATCATTTGGTGCAAACTCTTTGAAATTCACTAGCTCCTGCATTATCACTATGTTGTATATATATACGAGTCGTCAACACCAATAAAATGAGTTTACCAGGAAACATTTTTATTAAACTCTCTATAAGTGGAATCATCGCAATATTTGCATAATGACTTGTGGAAGACCCTAGAATTCCAATACTTCATTATTCACTTCCAACCTTTGGTGTACAACCAGTATGTATGTAGGAGTCTACAAAATATATTGATATCACATTGATTGATTAGAGTTCAACACTTTTGACTACAATAATAAGAATATTTTCCAATTTTCTTGTTACTTTTGTTTTAACGAATAAATATGACTGTTTTATCCATGTGGTAATTGTCATCCAAATCAGGGATTCACTGAGGAAAGGAAATAAGATCTAGTGTTACTTCATGTTATATGAATTATTAACTATTGGTTCATAAACTCATATATATCATCGTATATTTTTATACATAACTCATGACTCACAGAAAACTCTTCATATTCAGCAGACGGTAAGAATTTCCGCCAAAATTGCCGGTCATCATTGACTAACATCAGAAAGTTGTCGATACCATGTTTATTCTTCGAGAACATAATTACATTGTTTATACATGCTATACAAATCTGCGTTATCAAATCTACGCCGTATGAAGAGGCCTAAATTTAATTTATCACCCTCTATGTGTTTAAAATATGCTTAACTCTAGTAAATAATCGTCGCTGGTAAAACAGTCTAACACTTCTACATCCTTTTGATTGTATTTCATGGACGTCATCATATCATCCTGTCAAACTTGTAATATAAATCTGATCATCTTGTGCAATAAATCAAAAATATACGAGTTCTAAAAGAGTATATTGCTGAGAAAAATAATGAGATCACTCATTATTAATTCTGTTTTGGTCTTCAACTAAGCCATTAATGTATTATTAATTATTTAGTCGTACTGTCTGCCTCCTTTTGTTATTATTTATTCTTTTATCAGTCTTTCCGAGCGATATAAGAATTTCTATTTCATTTACACCTTATAATTATCTTCTTGAATATCTTTTATGTGTTTTCAAGTGCTTCTCTTTCTACGTAGTTTTGTATATTCATCTGTACTTATCTTCTACTATATGATGGGATCCGTGTCGTATTGAGAAAAATTAAATTCATTAATATGTATTATATAATCATTTATATTGAAATCCAATAGTAATGTAATTTTGTCATGCCTCCTGTGTAATAACAAGTAGTTATCAATCATTGGGTGCCATCAACACAGTGATTCATGTGCTAATCTCATCTGTGAAGATTTAACTAATCTTCTTTTTCAAAACCTGAGATTTTCTACATCAAATAAAACAATCGAATCTCTTAAATAAGTTCACATTATATTTTAAAATAAGGATTTGAAGATATAAACTCTATATGATAAAGTCTGGTGTCATTTTCATCATCTGTTATATTATTATCTTCCGTTATATTGTCACAATATAAATTCTTTATAATATTTATTCTCATTTCATGCATAGCATTCCTCTACTTAATCCTCCTGCAAACAAATCATTTAGTGCCTCAACCGCATAGTAGGATGAGTGAAAATCTGATTAACCAACAAGTATACGCTGTTTTTCATAATCATAGCTAATACAACAATATTGATAACCTCATGGGACTCTTCTCCAAAGAGAACAACTCCTAAAAATCTGGTCTGTATCAGCGTCTACAACTGCATATACCAGTCTGGTTTCCTAGAATCTTTGCCTTTGGAATTGCAGTTACAGCAGCTTTGCCAACCTTGTATCCTGCCTCTCTTGCTTCCTTTCACCAAGACCAACTTTTGGAGAATGTTGGGATGTAAAAGATGCTGAAAGCTGTGCACTCGGTCATCCTAGTATATTCACCCTTGCCGTCTAGATAGCTTTTAACAATACGGTAGTCATCCAAAGGTACGTATGTAAACTGAGGTCACTATTGACATCTCCCATAGCAAATATATGGTCCTTGTTAGTCTGCAGGTGTATTTACTTCTATAAAGCCTCTTTTCAGATGCCTTTAGCCTGCTGCTCTGAAAGTCAGGTCTTCAGTATGTTGCCCTTCTTCCTGTGCAACCTAAAAGGGCCTCTTAGCGATCTCATCTTTTGCCATTTGCAGATACTCAATTCTAACAGTTTTCATCTGCTCAACTTTGTCAATACCAGCATTGAAAATAAAGTCTACTCCTAGTGACTTGTAAGATTAAATCACTTCTGAGCCATCCTCATCTTCTCTTGAAACGATCTTGTCCCATCATATCAACCTCGTACCAAATTATATGACGCTGCAAATTCAAGGCCTATAAATCCACTTCCCAATATTGAGTGACAAATTCTTCTAAATCCATCAGTGTTTCACTCGAGTGGATCCGTTCATATTTCTGAACCTTCACCAGTACGTCGCCTTGCTCCTGTATTGAGATATCCTTTCACCGCACACCTGGTAGTCTCCACTCCATCAGTCTTTATATTGATAGTATGGTCGTCTATAAAAGAACCAAGTCCATCTATTACTTCCACATTTCTCGTTACTTGCAACCTTGTCGTAGTTAACCTTATTTATTGCTTATCAGGCCTTTTGCCTACAGACTCTCTTAATATGTCTGATTACTTATATCACTAAAAGTCTTCTATCAGTTTTAGTTGCTAAGAATTTAGACGCATACACCCAACGTTAATACAAGTTCCACCATACATCTTAGGAGATTTTCTATCAATATAGTCCTCTCACCCTGCTTTCCCTAGGTAATTGGCCAATGTTTTCCTGCTTCCCAAATCAATAATTATATTACACTCTCACTTTCATCATATTCCTCCATTATTATTTATTATATCATATGTTTTATCTGTTTATATATTTAAATACATATTGTTTTTAAAATGACTAGAAGTAGTAGATATTAAAGATTTACATGTTATAAAGCTGACCCCTCAGTTTTTAGTTTTAATACCTATTATTTTCATAATCTTTACTCAAACTATCTAGACCTATCTTATACTCTACCCTCTGGTTATATCTTCCTTATCTTTTCTTCCGGGCTCACTGACTCATTCCTCCCAAAAAGGCATTTGGGGCCACTAACCTATACTGGCTAGGGTATACAACAAGTCCTTCACCTTATCATCTATCACTGGATTGTGCAGTGCTGAAGTGAAGCCCCAACCTTTAGTTCCTATAAACAGTCCATACTGCTAGCTGTAGCATTCCATTTGCCTGATTTGCCCAAACTGGGAGTCTCTGCATATGTACTGAAACCTCTTCAGGCCCTTTTACAGTTTCCTCGTCGTATAAAATAGGACTGTACTGCTGCTCCTGCCTTAAATGAATCTATCTTTTTCTCTAGATACATTACCTCCATATACCTCATATGTTTCATCATAGAGGTCATGCTTTTTCTCCAAAAGCAATTACTACCCTTGCGCTCTTCATATTGAATGCATCTGGAACCAGCTCAGTAACTGCTTGATTTTCTCTTCGATTTCCTTTTTCTAGAACTGGTATATTCTTGTCTATATTATAATATGTCTTCTCTTTTCTAATGAGTTTTGTAATGCTCATAATTTACCTCTCTATCATTATTTTACTCTTTCTTTAACCTTGAAAGGGCATACCTTGCCTATCTAATAACTACTTCTTGATAGAAAGTATCTCCCTCAGATCAATTTAGCAGACTGTCCGGTACCAAAAGACTCTTACTAGGCTTACTCCTGCCCCGATCAATAGTCCTATATCTCTTTTACCTTCTTTTTAACTCTTCTTTCCATATTTCATCACCTGCTTCTTAGTGGATATGTCCTCTTAATCTGATTTATTTTACACAGAATAGTCAGCATATTTAATAAATACCACAAAATAAGCATAATAAACTGTTTTTATTTTAGGCAATTCTTTTAGACCTACCTTTAAAATACAGTTTTAATGATGAAATGGTTTGTTAAAAGAGCCTCCTTATGAGTCTTAATCAGAAAAATATTTTCTAGACTTCCAGTAATACCTCTCCTTAAGATTAATAGAGCAAAACCTAAAGATACAATAAATTATATTTAAAATCTTCATCTTTAGTACCATAAACAGTTACACCTGCATCGGATATGGTTTCCACCTGAAATAGGCTCCATCTTTTATCTTCTGTAGCACTTGGCCCAATCAGCATGATATTATCGTTATATTCACTTAATGTTTGGAAAAGCATAAGATTAAGCACTCTTTTATCCCTTACCTTATACCGTATCCTTTATAAGCTGGCTATTGCCTAGGTTGTCCATAGTAATATTGACCATTTTTCTCCCAAAGTGATCTACTATTCCATGGTCTATATCCCAACTTTTCCATCCATCCTTTTATCAAAAGCTACTAGGGATTAGTATGTTTAATATAGGCCCTTGGTATTGGTCGTGTGTTTGCCATACCTAACTTCTTCAAAGGTATGTAATAGAGCCTGTCATTGTCTGCAAAAACATTATCAGTTAAGGCCCTTACATCTCCACTAAATGGATTGTCCCCAGACTTTTCTATTTTATGTTTTTGAGTTGTGAAATATAGTCCATCCTTTTGATGTAAAAACATACTATGGAGCATGCTTGCTGTTATTCCAATGTGACTTATATGGGGCATGGTCTTTGTCAAACATATATGTTCCATTAAAGACATGACCAGTCTTTTTGTCGCGTAGGAAAATAATCTCTGTGGAATTTCCGATCTCCAATTGACCAGAGTTTTTATAGGTAAAATTTCATCCTTGTAATATACATGCATCACAGAAAACTCTCCCTTTTTCTGAGACCGTCCTTATAGTATGAGGATCTCGCATTTTTCCAAAGCCTTCCCCCATATAGTAAAGCTGTTCCGACCTTACACTGAGCTTATAATTTCTACAACATCTCACTCCTTCAAGCTTTTGATATGGATATATGTAGGGATTGTGGCTTTTGTCATTTGTAGAGGTGAGACTATTGACTGAAAATGCTTTCTACAATTACTGAGTAAGTTTGGATTTCTTACAGAATTATTAAGAACCATATTATTTTTACCGTCACTATAGTAGCCATTACTACTATACTTAATAGTCTGCATATTTGGGTCACCTATTTTCTGATTTCCGAAGTATCATGGTCTTTATCAACACCACACTATTATTATAAATAGGGTCCAGAATCAACTAGCCAAGCTTTTTGCATCTGCACCCTCTACTTGGTAGTATCCTCCACTTGGAATCATGGCATATATCTTGCCATCGTACTTATAGTAAATACTGTATTTAATTCTTTCCCTTAGTATCTATGCTTGTATAATTATCACATTGCGTGCCAAGCTGAATAAAAATAAGACACAGGCAAATATTACCATAAGAGGTAGACCAAGTTTAATAGCTAAAGTAGTTTGGTTTTATTTCTTCATAATCATGCATATTTATAACTATCCTATCTATATTTTTGATTTATCTTTCTAATAATCCTCTTTGTCTTTTCTATAGGCAAGGGAACACTTCTTCACTAAAATACTCAATTTCCTCTACCTCACAACTGTCTCATGGTTATCCTACCTGCTGGACAACGCCAAGTCCCCAACCTCTATACTATCATCATCCGTAATATAATAGTAGGTCTTATATCCCCCACTAAAAGCTTACACTACAATAAATGTAGTCTGATTTTACGTCTTATAACCCTGATAATTTGATTTAGATTTCTCCAAATCCATAATAATACATTAATCCATTACCTTTTTCAATAGAAGTCTCCAAAGTCATCTCGTAGACCTTTTTATCAAAACTACCACGTATTGTCACGACTTGTCCCATTCTTTTGCAGTCTATGGTGATAATATGGTCCTTCTCAACATCCAAAGTGTCTATATCCCTTCTGGGTTCCCTTCAATACAAGAAAATAAGGTACTGGGTCAAAGCTATCCAATAAAGTTTTTACCATCTCTTCAAACTCAATTTTACGAGTAACCTTACGTCCACTTGTATATGCTGAATATGCTCAAGAGTATCCGACAGCTATCAATAATTAATCGTTCACTATATTTCCAGGTTAACCTTCCTCTCTTCCTCGTCACTTCTTCATATTCCATTCAGTTAGGCTCTATTGTTGTAGTTCTAAGATAGTCTAGGTAATTCTATTTATAAGGTCTGGCTTGCTCCTTCCATCGAGATCAAAACAAGTCCTCAATACCTGGCGCATCACGAAACAGAGGTCAGATAGGTCTTGTCCCTCATAATCAATCCTTGTACAAGTGACCCGGTATATATCTCACATTACCGTCGCCTCTTATCTCTAGGTCCCAAATTCCAAAATCTGTAGCCTTGTACTAACTATCTGCTTTGTAATCGAAACCCAGCATCCGTAAATCCAGAAGCGAGCAACTTCAGCCTCTTTTTCCAGATATTTTAAATTCCTCAGTACTCATTTTTCTAGTTCTTATTGTAAATAACATGGGTCATATCCAATTAAGCATACCTCTCCTTATCATTAATGGTAAGTTCTTGTTGCACTTCTTCGTCATAAGCTTTTCGGCTTATAAAATGAAAGTAGCCAATTGTGAGATATGAGTCTTGTAACTAATTGTATTTTATGCAAATCAACTCTCTAAACTTGTTAGTTAGAATTCACATTAACTATCACTACTACCAAAGCTACATTTTGTTCCTTCTTTATAAAAATTCTATGAGCAAGGTAACTATATATCCCAATAATTGCTGGTAGGCCTGCTTCTACACCGAAATTACCTCCTGTAAGTAGCTTTCTAGAGACTTAATTGGAATGATATCTATGAGTTCGTTTTCATCATTCATTTACATATCCCCTACTCCCAAATACTCCACCAATTATAGGGTATTCCATAGTGTGTGCGCTAATGCCTGGATAGATGGAGGATCTAACTGCATAAAAGGTGAACATGACTGCGCAGACGAGCCGGCTGCAAGACTAATAGCAAGTACTAGGTCTAGAAGGTCAAAGGTCTGCATATTCATGATATGGAGAAAGGCAAACAAGATTGCTGGTATATCACTGCAAGCTTTTGCCAAGTGTTTTTTCATATACCCTACATCATCCCCCTGAATACTAGCTCTCATATTCCCTGTAATACCTAGACTAGAGCACCTATCAGGGATATCCAAAATCTTCCTGGCCTTGCTATATATGCTTTACCTGAAGTATATAGGCATAGAAAAAGAAGAACTAGGACTCAGGCATAGAAACAGGATCAATTTTATATCTATCTTCCAAACTTGATTCCCAGTTCATTTGGGTTGATTTTTAGTAGCTTTCCTGATACAAACCAGGCTAGGACAATGGTAACTGCAATCCTTACAAGAGCTGGTATTATAAGTTGTAAATACCGCCAGAAAAGGCATGTTTAGTATGTTTTCTGCAATACCACCTATTGATTAGTACTATGATAGAGAGTGATGACACCCTATATTTTTTCCTATCACTTTAATTTTTCCATCTATAATCTCCTTATTATATAACCTCTCTCATGTGCAGGCTTTATATAGGGCCTTCCACTAGTATTTCTTCAGATTAATCTTCAAATTTTTTATATCTAATAATGATGGATCTAGGTGGCACAAGAAGTGCCATTCTTCGCTTTTCCTTTTTCTGTATATAATTGCTTCACCATCTCCCACTTCCGAAAAAGCTTCTTCCCACCTCATATCCTTTACTTTTCTAAGAATTCCTTTATCAAACTATATTTAGCTTCTCTTTCTTCAATATAAGACTTCACTTCTTCGATGTCGATTATATAAGCATCTATTTTTGAGAATCATCTATTATTTTTTATCTTTTGACTGATAGGTTAGAAATCTTTCCAAATACTTGAATATTCTCTTCAGGTTCAAACATAAACCTGGACAAGGGAACAATATTTCCATTATAGATAATTTCCATATAATCTGGTAGTGTTCTTAGGATTGAAATATTCATTTTCTAGACCATCTTCCTTTTCTATAGTATATCCTAGTATTTTAGATACAAAGTCCCTTCCTCTATCTAAAAGAATCAAATGCTACTAAATCTTTTGAGTAGTTATTTTGATATAATTCTAATATATACATTTGTTAACTCCAATTTTTAGTAAATAATTTATCCTCTTTGCTTTTTGTCTATTCCTCAAGGTCATAATAAATTCTTTCTCACTTGTATTATCATCTTCATCAAACTCGTGATTAATCATTTAGTGAACATATAATGTTATAGGCATCCTTATCTACACCCCTTCAATCAACTTTGATAAGTCTAAATCTGATAAATTGGAACCAAAGTATAGTTTTCTCAAGCATCATTATCTGGAACATACAGAGCTTCTAAACTTGAATGTATATTAGTGCAGTCCATACTACTCTTTCTTGTTTCGACATGGATTTATCTTTTTACTGCATATATCTACCTTCTCTCTTTTATTTTTGACATAAAATTCCAAATATTTTTGGATCGTCATATTCGAGTATCTACTAACACCTTTTTGTTTGTAAGATTATCCCAGATTTGAAAAGCCATATCATGATTTTCCAGCTTCGAAATTCATATTTTTGCCTTCTATGATCAATTTCAAAGTCAAATATATGCAATGTGTCATTATTCTCTGTCATTCTATCTAACAAAGTTTTGCAATCGCCATATCATGATATTGAAGAGGCTCGTCCATAAAACATTTTTGCGTAGTTATACCGATTCCACTTTGCTCTGGATTCAGAGAATGCCTCCCACCCTTTTTCAGTACTGCATAAAACCTTCTTCAACTCATTTTCATTAAGTTTTGTTATAGCATCACTAGTGTTATAACTGCTTCATATCTATCACTATCTAATAGCATATACCTCCAACTAGTTAAGCACATTTCCTACCTATACTATATACCAGTACCTATTAAATTCATATTAATTGTAGTAATTTTCTTGTAATAGTAAATACAATTTTAGCTAATTATACAATATTTCATGGACTTCATAATCATAAAAAGACAGAATAAGAGTCCTGCCTCTCGTCAATACTGCTATTTATTGTATATTGCCTGGTAAAATTGAATTTGTCTATACAGTCCAATTCAGTCTAAGAGGATATATTTCAATGACATAGTGCTCCTCGTCTATATCAGTTGTGAAGGTGAATCCTGCAATGCAGATGTGAACACCTTCAATATTTTCGTTCTTAAAAATTAGTGGCATTTCCATCGCTATATAGTGAACGGCAATGTATTCAATAGATCCTGTATTTTCGAGTAACATGCCTCTTATTTCTAACATCCGTTTCTAGTTGTATAGTTGTAGCAAGCGAGGCAAACTATTTCTCTCTGAAAAGAATCCATTTGCTGCTACAAATCGCAACCATTGTAAAATTTCAAGCCAGTAGCCATCTGGGTCTTTGGAATGAAATAGATTCATAGCTGCATTTTCAAAGCAAATGCATTCCATCTCCTTATGCTTTCTGTGCTTCTTCAAAATTTTTCCGCCTGCATGCCAAGAGTGGAATTCACACTCTCCCAAATCGATGAAAGCCTGAGGATGGTCTCTCCAGCCAGGTAAGTTCCAACTCAAATCACTGACATCGCTCCTGAGTTAGACAATGATAAAACGATCTCCGGTCTTTCGTCTCACCTCGTGTAAATCAAGGCGCTTCGTTAGCATAGAATCGAATGGATTCCATCCAAATTCGTTACATTTAAATTCTCGTGAATCATCTTAAACTTCATAGCTCTTCTCCTTTATGTGCTTCCGTATACAATCTTGATATACAAAATAGATAAATATAAATCGGTCTCTGATTTAAATGATCTGGTAAACATATCTTAGAAACCCATATCACGCCTCGGTACTTAAATTATATATTTTAAGCACAAAATCAATGCTAAGCTTCCCACATATGTAAAGTGTAAAATATAAATGAACAATTAGTAGAATATAATGTGCAAATAAAGAAAATATGATACTGTGACTTCGTGGAGGTATGCACATGAACACAGTACTATTAACTCAACTAAAAATATTAAAAATGAGCGACATTGACCAAATTTTTCTCGAGCTTGCAGGTTATATGAAATGGACCGAAGAACTATTAAAAATACTATATGAAGGATACCGAAGGAAGTCCTATAGATACAAAACCTGAAAACTGCACAAATATATAGAATTAATAGGTATCAAACTTGCAATTAGCGGGTCACTGTCCAGGTCTGTTTATGAATATTTAATATCTGAAATAGATTCTGGACATTCGGGACACACTCTAATTTCACAATAAGTATGTTAAAGAAGGGTTTGGAAACCAAGTAAAAATCCCAAAGGGTTCCACGATTGATGAAACGTCACCTGCAGATACAGGCTCAAGTTGATTGGAAAGACATATATCTATAACAAATTCGGATATTCACGTTTCACGTAGCTATGCCGTTAGGTTATTCAAGATATCCAGTCTTCATTTACAGAGTCCAAGTCGTACAAGAAGATATGATGTAATTGACTGTTTATTGCATCTTCATACTGGTGGCGTACCTATGAGATCTTTCTTTTGACAACATGTCGTCACTTTGTAACTTTCTTTAAAGATGGGCATGCAACACAATTAGTCTTAAAAATACAGGCTTTCGCCAAGGATTTTAACTTTTTAAAAATCAATCGACGATGTAAGCTCACATCATCCTTCTTCACTAAAGGGTGAGGTTGAAGCTGCAAATAAATTCATTGCTTGGATACTGCCATATGAAGGCGAGTTTCGAAAACGAGAAAAGACCCAATGCTGAAATATTATCTGGTATGTCACAGCATGCACTAGGATTTGCTATGAAAGCAGACCCTACGCAGTACTAGTACTGCAAAAAGAAGCAGAGTACCCACAACCACTGCCCGATATAAATATCGTGGAATCCTACACAGCGAAAAACTCGACGCACGACCGTCACAAAAGATTCCGCCGATTACCATATTTAGGGTTGCACCGTACTCTGTTCCGCATCAATATACTGGTCGACAGTTTGCCTATCTGTCGCAAAGATATGTTATACATATATTATAGCACAGATTTGATAAGCATGCATTGCAGTATAAGTAACCGAAGGTTAAATTTACAAAGAGTGAACGTTGCAAGCGACTACTCAAGTATTCTATCAAAAATGAAGATTCTATAGATGAGTTGGCTGGAAATGAACTCAGTTGGTACGATGGATGTGAATTTCTTTAAGAGGAGGAAAATATACGTCATCATCAAAAGAAATTATTAAATGGACTCAGAAGAGATTGGTATAATATGTGTTCAAAGATCATGTTGATACCTATATGAGATCCTCGTAAAACCAAGATCCTTTGGGAGAGTCTCTTGAGAAAGAGCTTGTCGATCGAACGCGTCTACCGACAAGCGAAAAGGACAGTAATCACTATATTGCTAATTTCCCGTTCCTAAAAACCATTGATGATTTTGACTTCGGACTCCAACCAGGAATCAATAAAAAGAAGTCTTAGAAACCTCAAATAATCTGAGGTGGAAAATATGAAAATATAATATTTGTTGGTTCTAGTGGAGTAGGAAAGACTCATTTGAGCTACATCTCTTTGGTATTAGCTATACGAAAGCAGATACTCAAACATACTTTATAATCCTTTTGAGATCCTTAATCTCACAACTAAAAGCCTTTAAACAGAGAATAAAGCTTGGATCACGATCAGAGTTTTATGCCAAATACAAGGTTTTAATTATAGATGAAATTGGATATGTGCCAATTGATAAAGATCGTTTGCTAACGTGTCAGCCTTTAATCGCTAAAAGGCAAGGATACGTGTAGACCATGAAATGCTGCCATTTTCCAAATGGTGTGAGTTCTTTGGTCTCGTCGACTCTGGCCAATGCAGTTTTAGATGAGACTCCTTACACCATTCTTCAGTAAAATTATATCAATAAAAGGCCCTCCAGCATCGTCCTGCTAGACAGAGATCCTTCATTGATGATAAGAGAGTTGATGGATAGTTGAGCCCCAAATTGTACACTATTTTCCATTTTCGGTAGCATTTTAATATTGTTACATTTACAACATATACTTATTCTTTAAATTTTCAATCATTATTTCCATATTAGTAAGTATCAAAATGCATTTAATCTTGCACAGTCCTCGCATTTTCCTTTGCAGTCCTGAATATTCTTCTCGCCACTGTTTTTACTGCTTTTATTAAAGAGGTCTGGCAGTAGGTCTGTATATGTGGTCCATGAGTCTTGCATTCACGTGTTCTTTATATATGTCCATGACTAATCACTTGCAACTACATATGTTTCATCAAACTTTATCTATATATCTCAGATCCATTTCTTTAATATAATAATCATTCTTTTAAAAATCCATAATATTTCACTTTATAACTTCTAATTTTTACTCATTACTTTGTTTTTATCTGCTTTTGAATATTCATATCAGCTTTCTTTAGCTTCTTCTTAATTCTATTACTTAAACTTGATTTCCATATCGTAAATTGCAATGATACAGTGATAACTAAAATCCATATCACGAAGCTCGTCTATCTACCAGGTCAAGCTCATCTTCGAGGATTTCATCCGGTGTGCGATAATTTAGTATTCTACTCTGGGTGAAACTATTACACCATATTATTATATCAGTCATATAGTCTACATAAAAGTCACTGATACACGCTTACCTTTTTGGGATGTAAATCTTCATATAATGCCATCATGATATTCAGTCGTGTCGCATGACGCATATGGATGTGCATGGAAAACAAAGCGTCTCATCCAATTCTTTAAAGTTCAGATAACCTTGAAAACTCAGAACCATCATGTCCGTACATGATTGCGGCGAACAGCTTGACTGAAATGCTCACTTGTATGTTTTTAAAGAATCATAGAGTCTACGTGCGATTCTTGATTGCGAGCACTCCATAATAACGGCTTTACGTTCAATCAAGAGTTAGAAGTTTCGCATTCCTGGTAATTTCCAGTATTTTTGTCTCAGGCACTAAATCTGTTTCCTAGCACCCAAACTCTTGACGATTTTCAACTTCTTTCCTGGAGTAGATTTCGATACTGCGACCAAGCTTTTTCTTGTTTTGCGAATGTGATGAGTGCTTGGTAGTTTCTTTTTAATTTCTATGGTGGATTATGGTTATGTGTCACCGTTAGACCACGAGCAACATAACATACCAGTGTTTTGTGTACAAGCTCATAACGGACAAATCCACTGCTTTGCAGAGATCTTTCTGCATGTTAGCAAACCCAGAGATCAGTTGCACTTTTTGGATATACGGGTCCACATATGTCAGGAAAGCTGTCTTTTTCTGGAGTTGTCAATGTAAGTTTGCTGGCAGAGCAAGACGATTCTGCTGGTACTATCTGTAACGTCTCCACTCCTTCCTGCTCAAATAAGGAGACAGTACATTTGGGTATCTCGTTGCAGACAGTGTTTGCGCATCAACGAATCTCTCTCAGCAGATGCCTGTGACTGACTATCTATCTTTCCAAGCGAATCTGACTAAAACTTTGTTCATCATAAGAGAAGATATTTGCATAATATTTGGTTGCGGTGAACCATACATGAACCATAGTGATGTAACTGACTGAGTTGATTATTTGGTTTTGTCGCACGGGTATAATACCACGGAAGTAGAGCAACGTGCTGTTTAATTGTGCAACAGTGATTATAGTCAATCGATATTTATAAAAGTGCTGTTTATTGAATTAGATGGGCCAAAGTTAAATTTAATAAGTGTTAAAATTTTTAGTCAAATAATCTAATCTAGATGCATCAGTGAGGTTTTGTGCAATGTCGAATAATGTTCGAAAAGGTCAAAGGGGTACCTAACAAGAAAGCAGTCGAGTATACCAATCTACTGCCTTCTTTTAATAGGTGCAGTATTATAAGTCAGCACAGACTCAAAAATCAATAAGATTGAATCAGATATTGATAAACTCCTGAAACAGAGAGAAATTCTCTGACCGATGAATCATCAGATCTAAAATAGAAGATTTAGAATCTAAAGTAAAAGACGCATCTATTTGGTTTGAATTGCCATGATTGAGGACAAAAGACAGTTAAAGACAAGATCAGAAAAGAAAAGGACATAAAGAGAAGAAGATGAGAAGAATAGGAGAGAGAGAATCTATTCAAAGACGAAGATAAAAGAATATCTCAAATGTTTCTGTGAAGAGTGACTAAGTTTCAGATCACTGTGACAAATTTTACGATCATTTAAGAGTATTCGTGCATCAGATCACGGAAAAAGGAGAAAGAAACTCTCATATCAGAGATAGATACATTGGATGCGTCGTGTGGAGAACTGAATCTATATACAGATATTGATGATCAAGAAATTAACAGACTGTTTAAATGGTGCAGGAGAAAACCTTGATAGAGTCATCAAATAAAATTTACTGATGCAGTAAACCTCAACAGCACAGATCGCGTGCCATGGAAGAAGGTTGTAATTTCTGATTTTGAAATCATCAGGATGAAATGAATTAAAGCGGCTACAAAAAGTTAAAACTGTGATGAAAGTAAATACCGCAACTTATAATAATTATTTGAAAGGGAGATTTGATTGGCATAGTATAATCAAACCTCAATGTAGACAAAGTCTGCTCAGAAGTCATTAACGATTTCGATGGGACTTTACGTTGATTGCAGTTAATCTAGGTTGAACATTTTAAATAGTGCATACACTCATCTCTATCGACAGACAAAGCCTCTGGCGATATGGATTTTAGTTGTCACACGTTCAACTTATTAATATTGCGACCTAGTAAGAAAGTGTCCACCAATCGATGTAGAAACCAGTGGGGGTTTTCCAACTCATCCACACCTCAATATATATCTTCCTTCTGAGTGTCTCAATTCACCATCATTGGATGGATTGGAATTGTTAGTATTCTGGCCAGCCTGATTTGTTACCACCTTTATCATTTCTGACACCTCTCGCATTGCACACGTAGAATCGTATCTTGATTATCCGCAAAATGTGCACGCACTTTTCAAGCCTCCGCAGATAAAATAACTGTATCCTCTTGCATAAACGTTGAAAAATATCAAGCATTTCATCTTCGAGAAATAATCATCAAACTCGAGATACTGTACTAAAGCGTGAACGAGGGCTGAGTTCATGACAATAAAATTTTTCATCTCCTCAACATAACCGGCTACACATGCTTGAGATCATCTCGACCAATCTTCCATTCTTCACGAGGGTATCAATTGCTTCCACGACCATAATCAGTACTGCGCCATCTTCCGATGAAAGAGAACATGCCTCATCGCCAACAGTACTCCACCTTTGGCTTTTAATAACCTGCGCTGTTTAATGCAGATCGTCCCATAGAGTCAGTACAAGGCCTGCCTCTCTCTGTTTCTTTGCTAAGCTGACCTTCAGAAACTATACCAAGACATTTATATCTCTTTGCCATGTAATGGCGTGCGACTGTCGCTTTTACCAGGCCACCCGGATTTCACCCGTGAACACCATATGATTCGATGTCTGCAGTTCATGATCCTAACAGTGCATATTATTTATAACGAAAAGGTTGATACATTGAAGTACTTCTATTCTTAATTCTTGCAGACCAACCGAAAGCTTCTAACTCATCTAAACAACTACGAATATTAATCTCATCTCAGACATATATGGTTTATGCATTAGATTCCGATTCTGAACCGTCTGATTGTGAAGTGTCGCTCAGTTCATCCATCATATCATCTTTTTCAGAGGATACCTCTGCAGCACCATCGTCAATTTTTATTTGAGAATCTCTAATGCACATCTGAGCTACAGACTCTGAGAATATACCATCAGCCAGCTATGAGATGCAGTAAAATAATCTGTAAAGTGCTTTCAAACCATCTATCGCACTCAATAAATCCTCCTGCATTAACGTTTCAAGGAACAGTGGTGTCTTATAATAATCGTAGAACTTTGGACCAATCTGCCTTATAACTTTCTATAGTAATAAAGCTTTTATAGATCTCTCCTGTAACCTCCGATTTCTTGCACACACTTCATCAAACTCATCAGCGCACAGCGAGATATAGTGCTTTTGTCGCTCGCCATCAGAAACACCATCTTTTTAATAAACATCCCTGAATAAACATATCCAATGAACACAAACCATATCTGTAACAGATGGCATCAGAAAATGGATCCATCATACCTTCTTCTGCTGTACGTATCCTCCTCATCGTTCAGGATATTCATGTAAGCCTGGTACGCTTCATCGAGTTTTTCTTTTGTATTATCTAATAGTCGCATCCATACACCAAATGCTCCTGCATTGCTCAAATCTGAACTGAAAAGCGAGCTACTGCCTGATGTCTGTACCTCTGATGTCAATATCCAATCGCGCTCAAATCCTGCCTCATAAACGATGTCGTATTGAACTAATAGGCCAGCATGCGTGTGCACTTTCACACTCAGCTTTTGAGAATTTGTAAATCTGTTTCGCTTACAAGTACGTCGAGAGAGATGCTTCGACCAACAATAGTTATTCGTCATCGCTGCAAATCCTAGGTACTCGTTTTACGAAGTCACGAAAAGATTTCTGCAGCGGGTTTTCCAGTTGAGTTATACGATTCTTCTAGTTCCACCCATTCAGCCTACTTCATCATAACCAGAGTTTCGACCTGTTCTCTTGCTCTCTTTAACGATTTCATCATTCTTTGAGTTATTCTTCTTTTGCTCGTGTTTCTTTCTTTCGTCAATTATTTTGATTCGACATCGAAGATCCCGTTCAACATATTCATTGACTGCTGCTATCCACTGACCCAACTTTTTCCATAAGCATCGTGCAATGACCAGCGTACGTGCTAAGCTGTTCTTCAAGACTATGATCATATCGTCCCTTATCCTTCATACGTTGAATGCCTAACTGATTGCTGAATCTTCTTGTCGATTTCTTCCATCCTTTCTATCAAGGTCAACCTTTGCTTCGCTAGCGTGAGTGTTTCTTCCGGAATAATGAAATCCGGTCAGATATACACTGATCATCGAGTCGTTTCTATTCTCATCCGCACTGATGGTGAGTTCAACCTCTGTACCTTTTTGGTATCATTTCTATCCATTGCAGAAGACTGAACTGGTAATTGTTCCTGCCGGAAGAAGTTTGACGCCGGGGTTCTGAAATATCTTCCTCCATACAAATTTTGATGGTTGTGCAGTCGTCATTTGCTGGGTCAATGTCTCTCGGTAACTCGATGTTCCATCATCTTTGGTGCGGAAGTGGCGAGTGCTTTTGATAACATGACAAGAACATCATATCCTGTTTCCAGATCGCACAATCTGCACACCGATCGTAATCATTTGTTTGCAGGTGGTGCAGACATAAGAACCTTCTCAGCTATGCTTAATATCAAAAATGGATTCTCAATCACCATTTTCCGTTCCTTTACCATCACACGTGAAACCTTTGTGAAAGATGATTTAATAATATCTCTTTGTAGCGAAAACATCTATATCGATATACCGGTAATGGTGATCTGAGAGTTCCAGCCAACGCTGGTCCAGCAGACTCCCTGAAAAGTCGTTGTTTATAGCACGATCAATCTTTATCACGCTTTGGAAATATTGACCGTCTTTAATAGTTTGCGATCTTACTCGATAACGTTTACTCTCTCCTCTGCGAAATCGGATCGAGGTCGGTATCAGTACTGCATTATCAGTACATGTCGGTTTCTGCATCTGCTGCCAACTTATCGATTACACATGTCCATGCATAATTGCAGGCTCGCGCAACTACTGTCGCCGGGTTAAAGGGAGCTGTCTAGTTCAACACAAAATTCCTCCGCTAATCTACCGAACGAGTGGAATACGTCGCTTCGCCAACCAATAAAATTTTTATCTAATTGCTCCGGCTTAACTTTCCGATTCCAGCGAGTGCTAGTAATAATAATACTTCTTTCGAAACTTTCCGAAAATCAGATTCGAGTTCGTCTCTCGATAATTTCACATTTCAAACTCAATTGGCTTTACCTTCAATCATCTTCAGTATCAAATATCTCAAGTAAAGATGTTTCTTTTACTCAGAAAAGTTCAATCTTTACATTTTCACTGAATCAAGCTGTATCTACGCACTAATGATTTTTCCACCACCTCATGCTTTCATCGAACATCGTCCACATGATATCCGGCAAATTTTAATTTCTTAAGAACTACTTTCTCTAAAGATACCCTATCAATATCGCTTTCACACCAAAGTGGTGTCACTCTCGCTATTTTCAACAGTTAATCGATTATCAAGTGTTGAAATACGTTAGCGCCGCTCACAGTTTCTCACCGTAACTTCCAAACGCCATCCAATGCTCATACTCTTCGAATCTGGCTTTGCACCATATGCAACAGCACGCCGCTAATGGTTCCTGAAGAAGAAACCGATCGTCGATCGCAATCAACTGCAGCTTGTTTGGTTGCCTCAGGCTGTAATGTCGTGCGGCAGGAACCGTGATTATCACATTCTCTACGGTTCCTATTAAGTCGAGTTTCTGCATCACCTCTCAATTGCTAAGATTTCTTGATGATAACTCTTCGGGCATTTTTCCGACGCCAGTCGATGCAAATGCCAGTTATCTTGTAATCATCTGTCTCTTCAGTGAGTGCCAATCTTCAACTTTTTGAATTATACGCCTCTCTGACCACCAACATGCGACCTTTTTCCGTTAATCAAAACGCTGATGACCTGCAGACTTGTTCTGTCTGCTGTATTATCAACCATCTTGAAAATCATGTGGTCATCATCTGGAGTGCAAGGCATGGGTTTGATACGTTCTAAAATCTACACCACAATCAATCTATGCATCATGTCACTATCCTTTCTAGTATCGTCTGCACCAATGTTTTAATGACCTCCTGCCATCATGTGAGACTCGTCTTTTACATTCACATTATTATCTATGATTTGTTTGCAGCCCATCAATCCCAAAATGTGCTTAATATTTTCTTCAATATTTCCGTTAGTTTTCTTTAGCTTTTTACCTCCGAGCCACGCAACTTGCTCTTGCATGTTGAACTAATGCATCTTGATACACATACGCTAGAGGTCTCGATAATAATCAATTCCTCTTCTTGGAACGTGCTCTGCTGTCGTTGTTTACTACTTCCACTGCTAATCCGTGACCCAAATTCTGCATCACTGGATCTTACCATACGCATGCAGTTACATATTTTACAATACACTCTAAGAGCGCTTTTGCAGCCATCTATCTTATCCATATGATGATCTAACCATTTTCCAAACGCCATCTCGTTTGCTACAGAGACTCTTTATCATCAGCCTTATTAAGACGCCGCCTATATACTCCATTGCTTAGTGGCTCCTAAACCTGGCTGCTTATGCCATCAATGTCATCATCACCATTGTCAACCCGCTATAATGTACCAACGATTAGATGTCGGAATTCTTAAACCTGCTATACCCTCGAATCGGTGGCATATCCACCTTGATTATGCCACCAGCTCATTTCCATTTCACAATCGTCGTCCTGAGAGCATTTACTAAATATGCATATGCCGGTTTAGTTTAATGTCACCTCAACATATACACCTGGGCCTCACTTAATAGCTGAAACCAAGATCCTGAGAATATGATAGCTCTGCATGAGGTTCTTTCTCTTGAACTTAGCCTTAGAAAATACTTCCTGTTTACGCTGTTCTTGCGGATGGATGACCATTCTTTCTGCTGTCTCAGTATTTGAGTGCCTCATCTACATTCTATTAATACCTTTTCTTCAAAAATAGCACTCTGCCAGTATATGTCAACAGGTTACCATTTCTCTCTTTTACTTCCTGTTTAAACCACATAACAGCCTTTCCCATCACTTTGAGGTAAGGTCGCCATGGCCTGATAGCAAACTCCAATGCTATTTTTGTGAAATACTTTATTGCCTCATGAGCAGCATATTTGATATAAAGACTCGCATAATCCACAGCGTGCTACTTGGCCAAAACATCATCACCTGCATCCCAACCTGTATGCGGAATATTCCAGTTCTATTGTTTTAATATTTGCTTTCTCCAAATGCGTTTTGATTCGCATCTTAGCATCGGAATCATAATATACATAACACTTAGTTTGCATAAATACTGCATATGATTTAGTTTATACATTTATCAAGTTCATACATCAACTGATATAGTCGTACTACGACAGATTCTTTTGTCATATGATCGCATCTCTACTGCATCACCTCTGAAATCCCAAGAACAATTTGAAGCACCGGCTCAACTATCACTACAATATTGCTCTCCGGTTTGTGAATTTCTTCATGTCTAGATACGTGATAATTCATCATCAATACTTTAAAAGGAATGACATTACAGCAGTCTCTTTACTCAGTAAAGCCACGACACCAGCTCTGCACACAACATTTCCTAGCAACGCATCTCAAGTAATCTGTATGTCACAGTCCTTGATATATTTATGTAATCTTAGTACTGCGTCTAGATCATCTCCTCGCACAGCTTAACAATAGAGGTTTTAAATATTGGCATTTCTTAAATGAGTTTAATAAACCTCAGGGTAATTACTTGTACCTTTCTCCTTTTCAGAATACCGAGTTCTCAAAAAGTTTCACAATTAGTCGTCTACAAATAAAGCAATAATGATTGAATATTCTTTTCCAGGTTTCCGCCAGATTAAAATTTGGATAAAAGAATAGCGTACATGATAATTCAGCACAGGAACAAATCACTGTCAAGTACCGAATTCCTCTCCATCTTTGGAAAGCTCTATTCTTGAATTTTCACTCTTTGCCCACGCAACACACGACTTCGGTCCTTTAAACCAAAACAATTTACGTGGTCTCCTATCTTTTCTTTTAAAAGCGATAATGCATGGCGACTTACTCAAATCTCTACAGGTCTATTCCTAATAAATCAAACGAGAGCTATATGCACTCTAACGCTTTTTAATCTGGCTAAGGTCAGTTTATCCAGTACCTCGTCGTGCTTCTTTGCTAGCCACACACGATATACCCAATACTCTGTATGGATTATCCAAAATACTGTTCGTTTGCTTTAATTGAAATATTAGAAATTTCTATGTTTTCTGGTATAGTTTATTCTTGCAACTGTCTATCTCCTTAGCAATCCTGTCATTCTTTTGATCGGTTATTCTTCTATACTTGTAGTTCTCGCTGCCCCTGTTGTTCTTTTTAAGTCCTATTTCTCTCTCTCTTGAAGGCGAAATTCCTCCTCTGCCCTCAGCCCTTGATTCCTCTCCAGTGCTTTTTCTTTCTTTTATTTGTCTTTCTTTCTTTCTTCCTCTTTTGTCTAGCTATCCTGTGTCTCTCGCTTACTGAGACGGTGATCGACATATTCTTTCACTTTTATCTAAAACAGCTTTCGGCAACTGAGCTAAGCTTCCAAAACAACTCAGGACTTCTATTACCATTACATACCAAACATATATATTGTAATAGTTCTAAAAACACTTTTACCGTCGTTACCCCTCACAAACAACATTTTCCAGTGACAGACTTTCTCTTACTTTCCACATATTCATCATTAAATAATGTCAGTGTTCCTTTAACCAGTCAGCTTCTGTATTACGATGCTTCAACCGAATACTTTCAGACCTCCATTTCTCTTGCCTCCTCGGTAAAATAGTCGATTGGATGCTAATATTCATCAGTAAATCCAATCAACTAAATAATTATACATCATTATGTCCGATCACACACCGATATTTTACTTTCAGAAGGATCCTTTAGCAAAGCTCATTATTGATTGCTTTAATTTACTTTTAACTGCAGCATCATACTGCTCTCGGTTCATCTCTCTTGGTCTAAGAGTCACAACCTTATGCTTCTGCATCTGCCTGCTTTCTGGCCTTTTCTCTTCCTCAGCCCTTGCATTCAGTGCTGATACTCGACCTTCAAGAGATGCGATTTCTTCCTCACCTATCTCTTTTCTTTTCCTGCACAAACATTCCACGAGTTTGGTCCTCACGAGAATTCAGATTCACTTATACGATCCCAACTGCTTGGCTACATCTCCTCATCTTCTGGAAGGTACTTCGCCAATAGACTCAGTTGCTATAATCCCCACGGCCTCAAGCTCAGACATCTCTTTTATTAAGTTTTCTTTCTTTTCAGTTAATAGTCTCAGCATCCAAATAGACTTTCTCATCTGCATGTGCCTCCCAATACGCCTCTATTCTAGCTCCTCTTTTCTTCTTTGTGGTAGTCACTTTTCCAGCATCTTTTCTTTGCTTTAGTTTCTTTTATCTTGTAGACATCTCAATCATTCAGCCGATTTGTATCTTTTCTCATAATCATTTCAGAAAAAGGTGACGATAGTCCTCTGCGGCTCATACTCACACAAGTATGAATTCCACACGTCCTATATGAGCAAGACTCCATAGGTTCTTCAAGTACGATTTTAAGATTTTTCCATCTAACAATATCTTTCCTCATCATCATCATCACCAGCATCAATAGCGGCTCTGATTATCGACTCGATGTTGTATAATTGCCCGATATATGTCTCCCATGTTGAATAGTCAGGATAAAGGAATTTTGTTCCATTTTTCGCGTAGATTATTCAATGTCGCAACTCCAGCAAGATTCATTAACTGAGTCGATTTTCTTCAAAATATTCCTCTGGAGCACTCACAGCGTTTCCGCCAGATAATACAGCTGTTCAACGCGTCGAGCAACACACCTTCCTATCATGAGTCACGTCCAGCTAATTCCTTTTCATCGTCAGGATACTGCGCAAATCTGTCTCCTCTAGTTTCGTTAATAACAGCCAATCCAAGTCTTCTAAACTCATCTAATGCATGCTGCCCTTTAAGGTCTTCCTTTTCATCTTCCGGAGCAAAGCTCTGTCAAACTGTACTACACGAATGTCGTGCAGCCTCGCGGCGATTATCTCAATGTGGATGACCATCCAACTCGCCTTCATCACCTTTCAGAAACCATGCCTTATAGCACATTGTTACATCCAGCAATCACTCATATTGCAATATGCCTCAGCTTCTTTATTATCTGCATCGTATGACTGTGTTTGTAGATGCCAAACTAATAAATTATCGACCTGCTGCTGATTAGAATTGAACTGGAGGTACGCTCACTATGGAGCATCTGTACCACTACTGACACACCCTCTCTCCCACTTCCGCTCATCATGCCACGAGCTTCTTCTATAGGTAACTCGTACCACAACCTTTGCAGGCACGTCTTCCGCTTCTACCTTTTTCAAACTGAGAGTTCCTTCACACAGTTCACACACAATTTCTTTTCTTCATCTTCAAATTCCTCCAATGCATTAATTGTCTCACACAACTAAAGCAAATCATCGTTTTTAAACCATAAGCAAAGACTCACCCATACCAAACTTTACAAATCTATTTCTATTTGTTTCCTTTTGCATTTTTATCTTCTCAGCGTATCGCATGCACAAGAACAATGATCCTCTCGAAAGTTAATGATCCATTAGTGAATACTAATCCGATAACATCATCAATATCTTTATGTGCTCTATAATAGTAGATCCTTGATGTACATTGTCTCATGTATCCTTTTTCTGAACACTTTTTATTCTATATTTTTCTTGAAAAGCTTTTATTATTTTCTCATTAATAGTCTTTTATCTGATCAATTGGATTTTTATATTTTCAAGGCTTTGCTAACCATCAAATACTTATCTAAAACATGCAGATTAAATTCTTGCTATAGAAGCTTCAACTAGTGCTTCATCTGAAATATTATAACACCTTGATACTAAACCATAATAATGGTTTTCAATAGCAAGAAATTGCTTGTTTATTTCAATAATTCTAATATTGTTATTCTCAATTGACATAACGTGAAAATCATTAGAGCCCTGCAGTATTATTTTTACTAAAAAGCTTCTGGAACACTTATTTATACATCAAGGAATGGGTCTACTCATCATAGTAAAACAAGCAATCAGTGGCAGAGACTACTCCTATGTTTTTTCTTTTCGTGTTCCGAGATATGAATACGTTTGTCTATACCAATCACATTAATGATTTCATCCCAAGACACTCCATTTTGGTAAACAAGTCCGTCAACTCTACAACGAAATGAAATCATTTTGTTCCTTCTCTTAATCACTTTATATTGCACTTTTCTTAAGTCATTTTTCCATTCAATACTCACCATATTTAATCCATTGAAATCTCTAAATAACTAAAGCATCGATAACTCGTCTGACAATCTCTTACAATTATATCGCGTGTCAGATGATTTGTCAATATATTGCATTTTACTTCCGTGCATTTTTCTTAGTTGTCAAGACATATGTTACACTTTTGAGAAATACTCGGATACTATTTCGTAGGACTTTTAAAATTAAGACTGATCTTAGCTGTGCTATTATATCTTTGCATATGCTGCAGCCGTTTTCAGCTCTTTTTCACTTCTAAATATTTTTCTACCATAGAGTATTTTTCCCATCTTCTCTATGACTTCGTTCTACTTTTTCCATTTTGCCATGGTGAATATGGTCTTGTTCTTTTATCTTCATCCCCAAATACTCAGCAACTAATTGAAATCTTTTTTCTATTGGTCTTTTCTGCGTCATTTACGAATTCGTATCCGTTATCTACTTGCATTGTATTTATTCTAAATCCCATATTCTTTTTCTAATTGAAGCAAATATTTGCTAGTTTCATAGAGTACTTTTTCTTTGACTATTTTAAGAACCCCTCTGCTATATTCATCTGTGCAGTTAGTTTGATAATATCTATCTCCATAGCTATGGAATCTTACACTTTCTTCCGGCACATATTTGATATCTACCTGTACTTTATCGCTATCCATTCTTTCATACTTTGTGTAGCTTTTACGTTGTATTTTTCAGCTTTATATAATCCCTCTTTCGTATTTGTTTACATACTTCCAAAAACTTCTTGTATATCCATTTTCTCTTGCATCTTACTATATACTTCTGCAAGACCATATATACCATTACGCTTGAGCATGCACCGAATTGAGTCTAAGTTCTTCCTCATTATGGGCATTTCGGGTTCTTGTGCGGTTTTCTTGATTTTAGACAAGATTTCGTACATCTCCATCAACTTTAATTACAGCACGCCACTTTTTCTCTTCAAGAATAATGCGATAGCCTTTCCGTTATCAATGGACTGTTTGATGGTCTCTCGTGAAAATGGTTGACAACTTCTTCATGGTTATCTCTACAACAAACGCCTCCAAAGCCATCCTTAAAAACTTCTTGATTATACAAAATAAACTGCTCTCGGTCATCTTCTTCCATCATCATAACTGTATATCTTTTTCATTTCAACACCTCACAACTTTCAATTTGTCTTTACTGTTAAAAATAAATTATTTTTGGTTGATTGTATAATCAACCATCGCTAAAGATATACAGAAATACTCAAACAGTGTGTAAGTAAAATACTTCAATTTTTAGACTTTTCTTGACAGCAAATATACACTCTCAACATGAACCGAGTGAACACCAAGTATGTCAAGTGAACCTGTCTGTATGTCGGAACATATCGACTAAACTATTTAACGATATCATAATGTTATCATTAAAAAGGTATTACCTCGACAAACCGAGAATTGTAAGCGTCACAGGTCTATAAAAATGGTTAGTATAATATTTTAGCGTTGGTGAGAGAAAATTCTCTCCCAACGCTCAATTTCTAAATAGGAACACACATCAAATCTCGTGTATACATTTAAATCGCAAAAATAAAAACAAGGAGAAATGATATGTGTTCTAATGCTAGTATAACAGAAATCTTAGGGAATGCGATAACAATTTAGTAATTTTGAGAACAAAAAGAAAATATTAAGGGGATAGAATATACAGTACTAGGAAAGCTTTCATATAGGCCGACTTGCTGCCCTAAATGTGGTATAGTCAATGAAAATTATGACTATAATTGAAATAGAGTCAGACTGTAAAAATACTTTTTAATAGTTAATACAAACCTTTGATATTGATGGTTAAAAAGCAGGTTTTTCTGTAAGCACTGTGAGTCAACATTTATGGCCAAAAACACCTATCGTAGATAAGGGGTGCTTCATATCGAATGATGTTAAGAGGTCTATAGTTTTCAACCTATGTGAGACTAGAGTCAATGGACTTAATTGCAAGAGAACACTAGTGTATCTCCTACTAGTGTTGCCAGAATACTCCGTTTAACTGAAGATGGAGAAGAAAAATTATCTTCTAGGATTCTATCAATGAACAGAATTCAAGTCAGTAAATACAGTTGACGCGTCTATCGGTGTGAATTTAACCGATTTGAGAAGGTGGTCATATTTTGATATCCTGGCAGATGGGAGACAAAATACCCTCTTTTGAGTATAACTCCTATCCACTAAAGGCAAAGAAAAGATGGTTGAATATGTAACTGATGTATAGGCCATATATTGATCTTGCCAAAGAAGGTCTTTCAAATGCCAATATCGTGGTTGATAAATTCACATGGTACAACTCTTGACGAGAGAGTTAAACAAGCTAAGAATAAACGAGATGAAGAAGCTTATACAGGTCTAAAAAGAGTATAAAATACTGAAGAGATACTGGAAAATACCACTTACAAAAGAGCTGGGGTTAAACAGGATGTATTTTTACAAGAATATACACTTTAATATGACTAGTTCAGATTGACATATATAGACTACATGTTGAGGAAAATTCCTAACTTAGCCTATGATTTTTATCAAAAACTTCCTATATAAGTATATCTAATAATGATGTAGCTATGCTGAAGATATTCTAAATACTAGGACTGATAAAAATACCGATGTGTTTAGGAAGAGTATAAAACCCTTAAAAAGCTTAAAAAAGTATGTGGTTAACTCATTAAAATATGACTATACGAATGCTATGGTGGAGGGTAAGAATAATAAGATAAAGGTAATTAAAAAGGTATCCTACGGATATAGGAGCTTTAGAATTTTTAAAGGCAAGGATAATGCTAATGGAAAGGTATAAGATACAAAAAGGCAACATCCATAGCTATAAGTTTGCTATGGATGCTGCTGATATAATTTAATAGATTTTATTGATTTAAATTATCACCAACGTTGTTGACATGAGACCATAAAAAAATAAGGTCCGCATTCTTCCTCATGTGATCTTCATATGTCCATGACCAATCGGATGCTACTACATATACCGCTCAAATTATCTATATATCCGGAATCATTTTCTTTCTCAAGAAATTTAGAGATGGTTCATCTTCCATAACGAAAAATACTTAGCTTTGGAGTTATCCACTTTATCAAATTCTTTTCTTGCTATCTACGATTAAGTACCCCACCTTTATCAATAATCTCCCAAGATGTGCCAAAAATATCCACTTCCGTAACTTTCTTTCTTAAAAGTGATTTTGATACATGATTAGCAGAAAATGATATAACCATTCTTTTCCAAAAATCCATAGTAATCCTCCACAAACTCTGCTTTGTCTTCGTTTAAAATAATTCCATTATATAATTACATAAACTCTTTGCACTTTGCGACAAGTTCGCGATCAAGTGCAGTTGCTAAAGGTTTACATTTTCTGAATCACTTCACCTTGAATTACATCCAGCTCCATGCTCTCTGTTACTTCATCTGGTGTATCAATTACCTGTGGGCGTATTTCAAAGTGATGTTAAGCATAATCATCAGATTCCTGATATACATACTCTATTAACTCTTCTAAATTTTCTTGTATCTTCTGCGACCTCTAATAAAGACTGGAACTCTCAATGTATCGTTTGTTTTTCCCAGATCTGCAGAATAGTCAATATAAACAAAACTTTGTGGCTCAAATTGTATACGATCCATCCGTGCAAAGAACTGTATTCTTCTTCTAATACCCATTTTCTTATGTTTTGCTTTATGATAAATATTCATCATAATCTCGTAAATAACTTTACAGCTACACTTATTAACAATAGTATATTCAAAACCACGATTCAATCTAACTGTGCTTAGATAGTATCCTTCAGACAGATATCACTTTACTTTTTAAAGACCATTTTAACTTCAGCACCATTACGTGATCGTCATAATGTAACAATTCCCCTTGTTACTTTCAAGATTATTTTCTTAACAGTGAAAGCCCCCAAACCATGTATATTATTATCATACATTTTCGTTGATACATATTTTTCTCTTGAATCATGAAAATATCATTATTAAATCCATCGCTTGGTCCTGACAGCAATAGTATAATCATCTATATCATCATAGAAACCGATAAATATAGTTGAACCTACTGAAGAATTCTCAATTGCATTATTTACTAAATTTTTGTATCCCAATGGAAATTGAATTTTTATCTAATTTAATATTACTTGTATCATACAGAAAGATTGATAGCCAAAACCTTTAAGTTTACAAATACTAACAATTTTTATCCAATCGTCAAAACTTCTCTTGACTACAACTTCTGGAGCCTGCATCAAATCAGAAAAATTCATTTAGTAAAATAATTCCAATCTCTCACACCATTTAAGCATCTTCAGCTCTTTCAGAACATTTTTCTTGATTTTACTGTATTCAATATTCCTGAGTTAGAGGTAATTTGGTCCTCTTACGCTGTGGTAATCGATTCAGTCATCTCTTTTGTGTCATCTGCATATTCCATTGTTTTTCCTATGAGTGCCTTCAAGCTCCTTGCCATACTATCTATCGAAATCCAATACTCCTGAAATTTCGGCATAATCGAGATGCTCTCTTTCAAATTCTAATTGCTTAATTTTGCCAATAATATCATTACTCTTGGATATCTCTGATCACCCTTTAGCTTCCTTGTCAGGTATTTGTGTGTACAACAATAAACCCAATAGTAGCCATAAACGCCCATGCCTGGAAAATACACCAAATCAAAAATTTCTAGTGTACCATACACATTTAGTTGAGTAGGTATAGCACAAATTTTATAGTTTTATGATCTAAAATCTTTACTTTCATTTTTAGAGCCTTGAAATACATCTGAACCTATTATTTTGTCATTTAAGATTTCCCTGCAATGCCTCTTACTTGTTGCAGTTATAGCGATTTCATCAATCGTGTTTTGCACGATTTCTCCGTATCTCTTAATTGATATTCATAGATGGTATTTTATCAGTTTTCCAATTTTCTCTTTTTAGGAAATCATGACTTTCACTGTATCGAGTAATTTCAGCATAATTTGCAGGATATACTACCCCAGTGTTAATTAAGACATTTATAAGAAAAGCAGCGTAAGTAGACTCATGAAAGTGCATAATTCTAAAATTACCGATTACTAATTAAATAGTTTAAACTTTTTACTTGCAGGTATCCTACTCGCCATAGTTTAACTGGAGTTCTGAAATCGGCAAATTTTCTCTTATATTCTTTCTGTAATATGAAGTTGAACTCTCACCTTCAACTCCTTGTCCATAAATTTGTTGTATAAATCTTTTCTTTAGTGAAAGCCTGCGTTTCTATTTTTAAAAAGTAATTCACATATTTCATATTCCACTTCTGGTGGAGAACAATCTCCAATTTTCTTTGGAAATATGTTTTTGAACAATAATCTACGAAAATTGGATCGTCAATTCCTTCTAATGTGCTTAGCATCTGTTTTCTAACTTCTAATATGGCTTGCCAACCCTCGCCCTTAGTTTCAGATACAGAAAATGAGCTTTGTAGCTCAATCATCTGCACCTAAAAGCAAAACCCTCTATCTTGTCCTTTTCGAAAACTTTTGTAATCAACAAGATAATCAGTTGCATCTATCAATTTACTATATCGTGATAAAAACTCAAATCCATCATTTTATCATCCATAACATCAAGAATAATCAAGTATATTTAACCAGCTGTTCAGAACAATTTTTCCAGCGCTGGATCATAAAGTCAACGTATTCTAAAGTCAACTCTAAAAGTCCTGTAAATCTTTGTCATGTCTATGATTAATAAGTTCATTCTCTCCTCCATTTTATTAATACCATCCATCTATTATACGATTATTAAATATGCCTACTAGTACTACAGTCGCGATTACTGCAGTAATGCTAAAAATATCAAAACAACATGACATGAGCTGCTGACTTGTATAAGCAAAAATAAGTTTTTATCGCCAGAGCAAAAGGTAATAAATACCAAATATTGCTGCTAATTCGTGGTACCTAACAAAATACCTGATAATGTTAAAAACTCCGATTGGTATACTACCAGAAAAACTAATTTCAAACTTAATTGATAAACAGGAATCATTGGTATCAACATAGTGTACCAATCAAGAAGCATAAAACTATGCCTATATAATTAAACTCAACTTTTTCCAAACCCTATTAATATCATTACCAAGATAGATATAAATTCAATTATAAATAGTAATATAGAGATATAAATAGATTTGAGAAAAGAATATTTTTCTACTAATCCCAGTCCTTATATCATTTGCAAAATTCCCAGCTACCTTATCAACTCATATATCATTGGTATATAAAAACACATTGAAAAATTTGCTTTAAAATTATATGAGATTGCACATTCCATTTCTTTCCTATTAATCCTTTTGAATTCATCGAATCAAATACCATAAATCAAAGAAAATAGGATTGGGCACAGTTATTAGTCTTACTGGTGTCCTTCTGCTTCTAAAGCGATGATAATAATGTTACACTTCATTCACTCCTTTTTCTTGTTAATTAATGAACTTAGTATTAATACGACTACATGAACTGCAATGCTTAGAGTAATCCTAAATATGTTGCATCCATATTCATTAGTTTAGAGCCAGTCTCGAAAAAGTTCCATTTGGATGTACTCCAACAACTGGACTAAGCATTCTAATTATATGACCATGAAATAAAATCAACTTTTTGTTACTGCAATCACAGCCGATAGAATGTCAACACTAAAAATTCAACAATATAAGAACAGCTTTCTTTTTGTAAGCCCATATATCAAAAAGATAAAAGCAACGATTAGTAAACTTCAACAAAAAGGCAAAAAGTAGCTATAATTAATTGACTTAGCAATATTTTTCACCTAAAAAGATATCGCAACAGCAAATATTAGTATTGTTGATAGTAGCAGAATAATAAATAATTCAGCTACAATAATAATATTTTTGCCAATTCTATTTTATAGAACTTAGAATTTTTGCTTTTGTAAAACAATATGCTCACTCTTTTTCTTTACATTTATATTCACAACTAGTAGAGCTCAAAACTATTGGAAGAATTAAAAAGTGGATACCAATTAAAAGATTGCCAATATAACGCTCCTTCTGGGCTTTCCCCCATCAAACTAACCATAGCTATATTAAATAAAACAAAAATTATAGTACAATAATTCCTAACTTTAAGTTAGCAGATCTTTTTCTTTCATTAACTCTGTTTTAATATAACTAATCATTATTTTTCACATCCTTTTTATCACTTCTAAAAACAACTTTTCCAATCCATCTCATCAAATTATTAGCTTCGTAAATAAGATGCCCATTATTAATAATCCCTATCATCTGATCTGCTTTATCTCACTCAAAATATGACTTGAAATAATGACTGTAATTCCTTTTTGAAAACTCTTTTATCAATTCTCTTAATTCTTGAATTCCCCAAAGGATCTAACCCATTTGTTGGTTCATCTAGTATTAATAATTCTGGATTATTTATTAGTGCCATTGCATTCCAAAGTCTTTGTTTCATACCTAACGAAAAATTTCTTGCCAATTTTTATTCGTGTTTTCTAACAACTATTTTTAACATATAGTCAATTCTTCTTTTATCAATATTTAATAATACTGTTAAAACCTCTAGTTTTCCTATCTGTTAAATTAGGGATGGGATGGCAGGATGCTCTATGATAAGCTCAACTTTTAAATCTTCTGTACACCTTTTCCTTCATATCCCCTGATGTACAATTCATAACTTTAGTAATCACTTTTAATAGCGTTTGATTTTCCAGCACCGATTCAGGTCTAATAGTCCTATATATCTTTTTCCTTTTTTCTACTTTAATTTGATACATTTTCAAGTATCATTTGTCTTTGATTTTCTTTGTTAAATTTCTTGTTTCCAAGCATAATTTCCATATATTATCCCTCCATTTCTTGTGTAATCAAATTCTAATAAGATAACCAAATTATAATTACTCTGTTTATACAATATATATATAAACTTTTAAATGGAGCAAGCACGGTAAGTGTACGTATACTTACGAAATGAAGAACCACCATCTGGGCTGGTGTGTTTTCTTTTTCAACAATAAAAATCCATAGTTATGTGTTTTGGTTTAATGTGGATGACAAATCAACAATCAACCAAATGGGTCATATCTTTGGATTATCTATATTTTACAATTGATTAGTAAGATTAGTGTTTTTGAGGATCATTTCACCTGAGACTTAGTCAGGATCAAGTTGATATTGAAATATAAACCCACAAACATAAATACTCCTAAACCATAATGACAGAAGTATTTCTTTTGATTGTGACTCCCTGTCGATAAACTTTGTTGTAAGGTGGTCTAGTTGTAATTTAAACTAGAGCTTCTTATTCAATAATATAGGCTGAAACAATTTCTCCATAGTGGGTAGTATGTGGATCTATTTGCCCCAACTGCTGTCCCATCAATATTCTGAGGATAAAAGTAGCTGAGGTTGATTTCTTCGTCAAGCAAAGATAAATCCTGCTTTTTGGGCATACATAACTCGGCATTCCAGTGTCAAGGAAATTCCGTAATAGCTGGAACCGAAATTTCTTCGAATCGACTATGGTAGCCCAACTTCGTGATCTTGTCTATATCCCTGCTAACTCTTGCCACCTACAAACGCCTGTTATTCTTTTAGTCATATTCGCCAATGGGTGCATTCCTGATAAATTTCCGGATTCTTGTCCAAAGTGCCCTTTGGTATACCTTCCCTCACGAACACACACGGCTATAACGGGTCTTGACCAATTTGTTCAAGCGTACCCCAGCCTATTACCGTGGATTTGCCCATGTACGCTTTGACGTTAGCGACACTCCCTGGCGGTGCTTTTGTATTTCATTTGCACAATCGCTGCAGTTCTATTTCTTTCTCTTCGGCAGTGGTCTCCTCCTTCGACTTTTTACTAGTTTCATTTTACTACCTCCTCTTCGTGACACTAAAAATAAGCGTGCGAATTTTTCCAACTGGATTTACGCAGTTGAGATGCCACGTTGTTCTATATTATGTAAATATCTCAAAATTTCAAGTGGTCCAATTTCCAGATGTTTTGTTTCATTGTATGGGCAGTTTGCACAAATATCATGCGAATGCTGAGTCTCCGTCTCCGGCGATTGTGAGTGTGGGTTCCTCTTTTTCAACATCCCTTCTATTGTATGGTCTACAGCCATGCCAATGGTTTCTCTCTGAAAAAGAGCCTATTCGCTACCAGTCGAGCAGTACAATAAAATTTTCAAGCCAGTAGCCATCTGGGTCTTGGATAAAATGAGATTCCCATGGCTTCATTTTCAAAACAATTGACATTCATCTCATTATGCTTTTTAGTGCTTCTTCAAAATTTTCCGCCTGAAAATGCCAGAGTGGATTCACCTCTCCCCAAATCAGTGAGCCTGAGGATGGTCTCTCAGCTCGGTGAGTTCAACTCAGAAATACTGACATCACTCTTTAGGTGAGACAATGATAAACCCGTCGCCGGCCATTCGTCTCACCTCGTGTAAATCAAGTGCTTCATTGTAGAATCGAATGGACAAATCCGATTAGCACATTTAAATTCTCGTGAATCATCTTAGACTTCATATCTCTTCTCCTTTTACTATTTCTGTATTATTCTGGTAATTGTCAAAAATAGACAAATATAGAAATTCTGTCTCTGATTTAAATATCTTTGCAAACATATCTGAATCATATCAATTTGCCTTTTCGTACTTAAATTATATATTTTTTGCAGGTTGATTGTATAATCAACCACCAAATCAATGAAGCAAAGTCTCTTAAATTATTCATGATTTAAAAGACTTTGTCTGCAATTAGCTAATCCTTTTCGGTTGCTTGGTTTAATGACCTATATGTATGTCCTATCCCTCTAAAAGACGCAGCTGTCAAATGTCAATACAAATAAAAAGAAATTTCACTGACATTGTGCATAGCAAATAAGCCTAATGAATAGGCTGAAAAATTAACTAATATGACAGCTAAATATTTGGGTATACGGTTTTGATCTCTAAGACAACAAATATAATATTGGTCATTTTCCTTGCAACAACTCTTATAGCTGTGCCATGAGCTTTACCTCGTTCTCAACCCTTGATAGGATATATGGATAGGGGCTGGGTCCTTAAAAGGCTGCGGTGCAGCGAAGCCAAATAGAACACCTTAAGTGAGGCGAACCTCGCTTGGAAAGTTTTTGTGTTGTAGCTGAAAAATCGCCAGACTGTTTTTACGCGTGTGTCTAAACCGGCATGAGGCAACAAGTTGATTTTGCCTTTCAAAACCTAGAAATATTGCCTATCTCAGATACTATAGACGCACCTAAAACACTACCAATCCCGTTATTGTAGTAATAATTGGACATATATCCTCAAGCAAGTAACTAATCTCAATTTCAATTTCTTTTAAGTTGTTCTTCTAGGAATGAAATTTGGCTAATTATTTGCTGATTTGGAAAAAGAAAAAGATCTTTTTAGTGAACTTAATTCCAAAAGTTTCCTGGCACGAGTTGAGTTTCTTCGGCTTTATTTATGCCAAGACGACCCTTGCTACCTACAAAGTAAGTCGCCAAGCTCCTCAGCAGGAATCGACAGCATGTCTTCTGGTAAAGGATATTTTGACAACAGTTCCTTTGATGCAACACCATATATATTTGAAAAAAAGACTTGAGTACTCAGGAAAACTTGGTCGAAAGTATAGCTATAAGTTTTCTTTTTCCAATCTGAGCATTCATCAACTAAGGCAAACCTATATCTAGTTAAATTTCTAAGGGCAAATGTATTCTCATCGGAAAAATTAGATATAGAGAACTCTCCAAAACGCGTGTTGAGCAATTATAAATGAATCAACTGAATCATTCTTGGTTTGTCTAACATACATTTTTCCTAAAAGCATCAGACTGAATTGGTTTTATAACATAACACGTAAATCCTGAGATCAATGATGTATGAGATCAAACTTATCCAGTAGTGACCAGTTGCTTCCATTCCAATAATGCAATTATTAGTTGTTACACCAAATTCAGAAATAAAATTATTGAACTTTTCTATCCCTTTTTGTAGAATTGGGAAAGGAAATACTTTTGGATAAAGCTCTTTCCAGAAGAATCAATTATTGAAGCTTCGTGGTTTTTCTTAACAATATCAATACCTATGTAAAACATAAAATCACCTAGCTTTACATATTTTAGATAGAGAAAGAACCCTCTAAAACTTTACGACAATGCAACACTCGTTGAGATATGCAGCAACTTGGTGCTGTCCAGCTAATACGCATAAAGACGTAAAGAAGGCGTAAGCCTTTAAAAGGAAGATATGACTTCAAGGAGGTAGCTACGACCTCTATCTATACTAATATTTATCCCACAAAGAAGAGGATAGAAAAGAAAAAGTAGTTTTAACTACAAGTATATTATACGAGGTGATATGTTGATTAACTGGACACTTTTTCATAGCGAAATGTTATTTTTCCCTATAGTCGTTGAGTCTTATATTGCATTATGCAATCAATTCCTTGACAATAAAAAGAAATAATGTTTAAAGGGGAAAGAGCAACTCTTCCCTAGTCCTGATATATTGTATATCGAACACTCTTCATTTGTATACTTGTATATATCACCCCTTAAAAAGAGGTGTCAAACAAATTATATAAATGGTGTTACGTCTTTAATATCTTTCATACCATTCTATATTTTTGCATTGTTGAGTTTTCCCTGTAAAAACTCCATCCCTTTTATTGTTAGCCTAGGCTCTATAGCTTTAAATCACAGCCACCCACATAATTGACTCTTTCAAAAGCCATCAAACAATCCTTCACCAATCATTGATTGTAATATTCTATTTCTTCTCTCTCTGATATTTTTAATGCCTTTAGAAACAGTACCATCAAATCGGTTGCTGTCCATAGACGCTTCAATTCCAACCAGTACCTTATACACTACTTTAGGGTTGTCCATTATATCACCTCTTTTATATCATCTATTGTAATATCAATAGTTTCCCAAGTGCTAGGATCATCACCTACATCAGCAAGAAATTGAGTATCGCTGAACACTTCAACAACCGCTACTTGTCTGCCATCTTTTAAAAACTACTGTATCATATTGTTTTTATATCCACTTTACTTCACCTCCGTAATAAATGCTGTAGTCATATGTGTTTTTCCATCACTTTCAATCCAAGCTACTAGTACATTAACTGGTTCTTTATTTTTATTATAGAATATTGTTTTGTTATTCATATTTTTACCATGAGGTTGTCCCTTTCCATTTTCTCCAGCAAACAAATATTTTTCAAATTTATTTTTGTCAATACTAGCTGTGTCAATACATGTAAATTAAGCTTTTAAAAAGCATTAAAAATAGCTCTATTCCTTGGTTATAAGTGCCACACCTCTCAACATGAAAACGAGTGAACACTAAGTATGTCAATAGCTACATTCGTATGTTGGAACATATCGACTAAACTATTTTAACGATAGCATAAGGTTATCGTTAAAGGTATTACCTCGACAAACCGAGAATTGTAAGCATCAAGGTCTATAAAAATCAGGTCCGCATTCTTCCTCATGTGTCTTCCATATGTCATGACCAATCGGATGCTACTACTATATTTCGCTAAATTTATCTATATATTCAGAATCATTTCTTTCTCAAGAAATTTAAGAGATGGTTCATCTTCCCATAGAAAAAATACTTAGCTTTGGATTTATCCACTTTATCAAATTCTTTTTCTTTGCACCATCCCCGATTAGACTGACCTTATCAATAATCTCCCAAGAAAAATGTGCCAAAGAAAATTGCCACTTCCCGTAACTTTCTTTCTTAAAAGTGATTTTGATACATGATTAGCAAAATGATATAACCATTCTTTTCAAAATCCATAGTAATCCTCCACAAACTCTACTTTGTATTCGTATAAAAATAATTCCCATTATATATTACATAAACTCTTTAGCAAACTTTGCGACAAGCTCGCGATCAAAGAGCAGTGGCTAATGTTTCTTTATTATCATTAGCTGTTGGTATCCAATTATATGATCCGTGCAATACATAGCCCATCTCTATGATACATACGCCTTTATTTTCTACACTTTATTTGCTTAACGGGTGCTACTTTTTGACATCAATGCTACCGTCTCCACATGGCTCAGTTCTCCAATGAACAACCTATTCAACACCTACTGTACAAGGGAATAGTGGAACACCAATTTTCACCTTAAAAGGATATGTCGAACCGATACGAGTGTTGAGTTAACCTATTACTCGTATAGGCAAATAGGGTAAATGCCTGTTACCTAAATTTCAATTTTCAGTGCAATCCAACTGACGAATTAAACTGAAATTTTGCCGCTCTTTAAAGAACTGACACATCAGTTGTTTTTATTTTGCTCTCTAATCGAAAGAACAGTTGCCATTACTATAATAATTATTTTACAAGCATAAGTTATATTTTTGATTACCACCTACTGCTAATTGCGAGAAAAACATTTATTAACGAATGTCATCACACATATCCACAAACTGTTTGTCTTTATAAATAATGCGGATAAAACAAAGCAATTAGTCAACAATCCAAGCAAAAATCCAAACGCCTGTACTTGTGGCAATGTTCCTTCAATGTAGAAATAAGAGAAATGCCATATTCCCCATAAAACAAAAGTAATTAAAGTTGAACTAATATAACTATGGCGTTCCATCATAATTGGTTGAAAAATATATCTCCACCCTGCTTCTTCAATCCACCAAAAAGGATTGCTTTTAAGAAATAAGATAATCGGAATATACCACGCATTCAACGCTAATTTTCCATCAAATGCAACATAGCAAAAATCCAAAAACAAGAATACAATAACAAATAAATAACTGCTGATGTTTTGCTTTATAGCGATCCTTTAATATTTTTCTTCGTACTGTACTTTTTGTATCTAAGTGCAATAATAGTTCCCCATAGAGCAGCTGAAACTCCACCTATTCCAATAGCAACCATTCCCATTGGCGTTGTATAGTCTACATCCATACCCAAATTACGCAATATAAAAACTATAATACATATCATCCATATTTGCCTCTAAGGTTCCTAATGAATAAAGAAAAATTGCCTTTTTCGACTCATAAATTTTCTCCTAAATTCAAATTTGTCTATTCCATTAAATTGTGATTTATTATTGTTCACTAAATCAGAATTTTATCTCTCTACGTGGATTCAGATATGTAATCGGATTCTGTGCCGACTGGTTTAACTTATGTCCGGCTATCGACTTCCAATGTAGAATGATTCATTCTCATCAAACGAAAAAGTCCGATAAATTATCAATGCCATAAAAATTCCACACACTTCGCATTTATAATACATTTCATCTGGATTCAAAGGATAAAGACTGATTATTCCATTTTTAACCGATATTTTAAATAAAGCATATAGATAATACCTCCACTACTGTTTTAGTACTACCATATATCACTCTTTTCCCCTATACTATTAAGCAATATAGACCACAAAATGTACCTAATTTCCATTAACAAATTGTGTTAATTATGTTTTTAGAACTGTATTCGGTTTCTTTTCTTTTTAGACCATCTTCTGTTTTGCTCCACATTACTACGTTTATTTTTCCATAAATCACAAGTAAACACTTCTGTATAATCTACCCAATCCCAATGCTCTTATCTATCCAACTATAAAAATACCAAGATTTTTATTCACTTTTTAAAGGCGTATTTCGCAGTTTGATTCTCAATTCTAAAAATCTCGAAAATCCCCTTATTTCTTGCCTTTTTCACACTTTTTACTTGTGTGCTTTAGTCAACAGAACCACGCACTCAACATGAAATGAGCGAACACTAAGTATATCACGTAGTTACGTTCGTGTGTGGAACATATCCACATACTTTTTAACGATAGCATAATGTTATCGTTAAAAGGTAATACCTCGACAAACTGATGAGTCATCTATGTTTTTGATGGTTTTGAAAAATAGTAAATATACTCAAATACAAACTTGATTTGCTGCATCAATATATGCAACTAACACCAATGAAATATCAGTAAAAATATAAGCTACGGCAATATTTATAGTACAAATAATCCCCAAATATATCATTGAGTTTTTCCATGCACAAAAATAATATGGATGCAAAAGCTGTCGCCATTAATGCGCAACTAAATTAATCGCCAATTCTCAGTTGCAAGGTCCACTAAGAAAACCATTAACACGAATAATAAAATAATCGCATACTGAGAAACTTTATCTTGAAATTTACTCGACGAACCGTTGGATAGTTTATTCAACACTTTTTTTATTCATATTTATTGAGAAAAACTGATAACATATCCAATGCAAAATACTTGCATATTGATGGTTGTTTTCCTCCTATTAAAGTTGCCAATGAAATAATCACCACTACTACAATTAACCATAAACCACAGGCTCTCTTATAATTAAATTCCAACTTTTCATCTTTATTATAATTTGAAAACATAAATACCTAAGATTTCTAATTTCTCTTTGTTTTAAAAATAATCCCATTATAGTTTCTCAACGTCTACAGGAATAATCAAATATAAAGCCAGCACTTTGCACAGGTTACATCCCTCTGTGCGAGACCTATATTCTTCTAACTATATTACCATATTTTCTGATGTTTGCTTTATTGATAAATATTCCATCATGATCTCTACGTAAATAACTTTACAGCTACACTCATTAACAATAGTATATTCAAACCACCGAATAAATTCAATCTAGCTAACTTAGATAGTATCCTTTAGACCAAAAATGCCTATTTCAAATTTATATTTTAAGTTTGCGTGTTTGTCATATATCATTAGTTCACTTTTTCCTTTGGGATATCCCATAAATTACTGATGACACTAAATTTGGGTGGTATACTTACTAAGTATATGTACGTGGTCTGGCATAGAGTAGGGCTATATTAACGAGACTAAGATTTGAGTTTGAAAACAGCCCTACAAATTAGAAGTTACTGACATTATAACTCATCATAAACAACAGTCCACAGTCACGAACTAATCAATCTTATAGAAAAACACAATGAGACATTTCATTTGCAGCCAAATTATCTCTTCCCTGATTTTCTTTGGACGCCTTATACGAATGTAATAAATAATACCGTTTCCAAAATAATCGTCAGGGCTGAAGCAATATACAGGAATAGTTTGACTGAAAAAACAGATGAATCTCGCAGCCCCGAGATATAAAGTCAGCACAAACGGAATCATTATCTTTCTTATCAGCTGATGGCTCTTTTGTTTAATCGTGGTTGCTTAACACCAAGGTAAAACATAAACAAAACCAGAAAACATCATTATAACCCTATAATGCCCATGGCATCGTTAGCATATTCTAAGTCTATTGTACAGATATTTAAGCCAAACCAAATAAAGTAATGCTTGTAAATGGGTCCAGCCCACTGACAAGGAAGATTATCCTCAATAGCGTGGTCAAATTCTAATATATAAAACAAAAACAACACTACTACCTGAAACATAAGTAAAACAGAGTTTATTGAAAATTTCTCTAATTCGAAGAAATTCGCCGTGACCATCAGCATTTCCCAAGAGTAATGATAGTGAAGGGTGTCAATCTTTCTATAAGATGGGGGCATATTAATGGGTACCATAGCCATGTCTTTTCTAAATAAAGCTTGAGCCTAGAATACTTAAAAATAAAAGCCAAAGCCAGTCAACAAGATGCGACCTGTTCCCGGTACTAAATAAGCTAATAACAATAACAACTAATCTTACAAAAGAAGCCATAGAAAATCCTTAATCAGTTTTATATCTTTTTCACTATGCTTGTGCTTTGCTAAGCGAAAAATATATTATGAAGTGCACGACAACCAATCCATAGAATCATAAAGTAAAGGCGGTCAGCTATCCTCCATATCCGGGCTGACATTTGCGGCCATAAATAATAAAAGCAGGCATTTGGAGAACTGTCATAATGATGATATACAATAATTATACGCTTCCCATAGCGGTTCATGTACACTGTCTGCACATTCAAACATTTATGAAAGCATACAAAAACAACAATATATATAATAATCTCATTTTAAAGCTTAATATTCCTCTCTCTAGGCTATGTAGAACATGGTAATCTTAGAAATCCCAAATACAAACACCAGGTCATAAAACAGCTCAGTAGATTGACCTTCTTTGCCTCTTCTATCATTTTTCTATCGTCTTTCCTATGCTCGTCCTTTCTATATTACGCCTAAACCATGTTTTTCAGTCATTTCTTCCAAAGCCCTCTTCTTTCACAATGGTGTAATTCTATGATATCTTCTTTTTCTATATCTTCTCTATATTATCTTCTTTTCTATATTATCTTCTTTTTCTATATTATCTTCTTTTTCTATATTATCTTCTTTTTCTATATGATATATATCTATCCAATGCAGTAAACACTTCTTCAAGGCTGAAATATCCAATTTTTCGTATTGCTTCTTTTCCCTCAACGAAAACAAGTATTGCTGGTGCTCCTAGAATGTTTTCCTGTGCTGCAAGTGAGATATTATTATCTATTGATATATAGCCAGTGAATACTTGCGGATGTGTTCCACTCAAACTATAATTTCTCTTTAAGTGCTTTTGCACGGAGCACAAGCCTGTGAACCAAACAAAAACAAACTAAACTTTTCTTGTTCTTTCAGTGTTTGATACTCTGTCAATGTTTCGATAATTCTCATTTCTTGCATAAATATCCCTATTTCCCATTTTTAACAATGGACTTATTTAAATCCATCCAATAACTAATCATCTTATTCTCCAGATACAGAAGTAGAACTTACTAATCTAATGTTTCCCTTAATTGAGTTTGAACAATAACGCTACCGTCTCACAATGAAACGAGTGAACATCAAGTATGTCAAGTAGTTGCTTTCGTATGTGGGGAACATATCTATGAACCTTTTTAACGATAGTATAAGGTTATCGTTAAAAAGGTATTACCTAGACAAACAGGGGAGTTGTTATTTAGTTTATAATCGTATTATTTTATTAGATATATCCTCTACAAACCTCTTATCGTGTTCAACAAATATGAGTGTGAAAGTTCGCTTCTTTTATAATTTCCTCAATCTGTATCCTTGATATTACATCTATATAATTCAGTGGTTCGTCCCAAACAAATATATGAGCTAGCTTTGATAAACTACAGCAATTAAAACTTTTCTTTTTGTCCATCGCTATAATTCTTCATATCTATTCAATAATTCTTGCAAAATCTAATTTTCGAAATTGTTTTGCACAATGTTCATCAACACCTTGGTTGTCAATATACTCATTTAGGCTACCTGTTAAGTGGATGTGATCTTGAGAATATATGATATTTTTAAATTACTTATAATTTTACATCACCTCAGTACTCATGATTTAAACCTAATAAAATTTTAATCAAGGTTGATTTTTCCGTACCATTACTATATATAGCCACTATGTCCCCCTGCTTTTATATCAAAACACATCGCTTATATCTGTCTTTCTCCATATATGATGATAAATTTCTAACCGATATTAGAGGATTTTGTGGGTGATGTAATGAATGCAATAGACTCTCCTTTGTTTCCAATATCTTTTAGTAAACTCTGTTTTCTTCTATGCTACTTGTTTTGTCTATTCGCAAAATTTTGAATTTCTTCATCATCTTGGCTGATTGATAGACCTATATGTCCCTTATTCGGTTTACGCCTGATACTTTCACACCGTTTTAGTATTTCTCCAACTTTATCGAAATGAATTTGACTTTTGTCTTGCGGCTTCTCTTAATCGTTTAATATCCTTTCTTAATTTCTCATTTTGATTTAATTTCAAATTGATCTTTCATCAATTTGTTTTCCTTCCTGATGTAAAATTTCCTGATTGGACATCAATAGAGTTACTGTTAATAGAAATAACATGATTGATACAGCCATCTAAAATCTCTATCATGAGATATAGAGCAACCCTTTACACTTTTCAGATATTCGCACAATTTTTCTTCCGTCCATATCTAATGGTTTTGTCGGTTCATCTATAAGTACCATCTTCTCTTGTAAATAAAATAGCTAAAAAGGATTTTTGTTTGTTCTCCTTTGAAAAGCGTTTCAAACTTTCTTGTAAACAAGACTCTCATCATTTACATTAAGTTCTCCTAAATAATTTCCAGTCTTCTCATCTGATATTAGTTCTTTATATAACTCAATCCTAATTTTGTAGTATCACTTAAAAGTGGGTGGGAATTTTAATAAAGTCAACATTTTGTATTTTATACATGATACAGTTTCTTGATTTCAAAAGTAACTTAAATGAGGTTGATTACCTATTCCATTTCTTCGGCTCTATGTCCAAATAACGTTGGTGATAATTTAAATCAATAAAATCTATTAAATTATGCAGCAGCATCCGTAGCAAACTTATAGCTATGGATGTTGCCTTTATCTTATACCTTTCCATTAACGTATCCTTGCCTTAAAATTTTCCTAAAAGCTCTATATCGTGGATACTCTTTTAATGACCTGTCTTATTCTTACCTCCACCATAGCATTCGTATAGTCATATTTTAATGAGTTAACCACATACTTTTTAAGCTTTTTAAGGGTTTTTATACTCTTCCTAAAACACATCGGTATTTTATCAGTCCTAGTGTTTAGAATATCTTCAAACATACTTCATCATTATTAGATATACTTAATAGGAAGTTTGATAAAAATCATGGCTTCTAATGTTTAAGTTGAGAATTTTCCTAATGTAGTCTAATATGTCAACTGAACTAGTCATATTTTTAAGTGTATATTCTTGGCAAAAATATATCCTGTTTTAACTCCCAGTTCTTTGTAGTGAGTATTTTCCAGTATCTCTTCAGTATTTTATACTCTTTAGACCTGGTGTTAAGCTTCTTCATCTCGTTTATTCTTAAGCATTTGTAACTCTCTCGTCAGAGGTTGTACTATATCAAATTTATCCAACTTCACGATATTGGCATTTGGAAAGACCTTCTTGGCGAATCAATATATGGCCTATACATGTCCTGTAGTTACATATTCAGCCATCTTTCTTGCCTTTAGTGGATAGGGTTAAAATACTCAAAATTGTCTTTGTCTCTATCTGCCAGGATATCAAAAATATGACCACCTTCTAAATCGGTTAAATTCACTCATAGACGCGTCAGCTTATTTGCTGACTTGAATTCGTCTATTGATAGAATCCTAGGAAGATAATTTTTCTTCTCCTATCTTCAGTTAAAACGAGGTATTCTGGCAACACTAGTAGGGAGATCACACGGTGTTCTCTTGCAATTAAGTCCATTGACTTAGTCTCACATAGGTTTAAAACTATAGACCTCTTAGCATCATTCGATATGAAGCACCCTTATCTACGATAGGTGTTTTGGCCATAAATGTTGACTCACGTGCTTTACAGAAAAACCTCTGCTTTTTAACCATCAATATCAAGGGTTTTGTGTAACCTATTAAAAATATATATACAGTCTGACTCCCATTTCTAGTTATGTCATAATTTTTCATTGACTACTACCACATTTAGGGCAGCAAGTCGGCCTATATGAGCTTTCCTGGTACTGTATATTCTATCATAATATTTTCTTTTTGTTCCCTAAAATTACTAAATTGTTATCGTTAATTCCTAATTTCTGTTATACTAGCATTAGAACACATATCATTTCTCCTTGTATTTTTGCGATTTAAATTATACACGAAATTTGATGTGTGCTATTTTACAAGAATTTGGCGTTGGGGAAGAATTTTCTCTCACCAACGCTAAATATTATACTAACCATTTCTTCCTATCAATCCTATTTTTCCAGTTTGTATCAAAGGAGACGATGCATTTTCAAATATATGTTTATATATCCATAATATGAGAAAAGTGAGGTTTTCAATTTTAATTGTTGCCACAAAAACTACCCCTAAAATTCGCATTATCTAATTAATCATTGTAGCATATTTTACAATATATTAGAATCTATCAAACTCAGTCTGATCTGTCAACCTGCTTATGCTTTACTTCGTCATTTTGATTTTTCACTCAAAATATCAAGTACCATCACCTATGGTTAGTAAATTCAGTTCAAAAATGTTTCATCCTATTTACGCATCTAGGTAAGAAATAGGTCTGTTTGTAAATCAATATTGAAAATGTACAAAAAATGGAAAAATAAAAATGTACAATTTGGGCTCAACTATCCATCAACTCTCTCTATCATCAATGAAGGATCTCTTGTCTTTAAGACGATATGAGGGGCCTTTTATTGATATAATTTTTAGAATGGTGTAAAGTCTATCTAAAAACTGCATTGGCCAGAGTCGACGAACCAAAGAACTCACCCCCATTTGGAAAAATGGCATTTGTTGTCACTGGTGTAGTATTTTTCATACCTTTTTAGCGATTAGCTGAAAAACATGTTAGCGACATCTTTATCAATTGGCATATATCCAATTTCATCTATAATTAAAAACCTTGTATTTGGCATAAAACTTTAATCGTGATTCAAAGCTTATTCTCATTTAAGGCCTTTTTAGTTGTGAGATTAAGGTTCAAAGGATATAAAAGTATGTTTGGTATCTCGCTTTCAGTACAGCTAATACCAAGAGATGTAGCTAAATGAGTCTTTCCTACTCCACTAGAACCAACAAATATTATATTTTCATATTTTTCCAAAAACCTAGATTATTTAGTTCTAAGACTTCTTTTTTTATTGATTCCTGGATTTGGAGATCGAAGTCAAAAATCATCAATGGTTTTTGGAATGGAAAGTAGCAATATGTAAGTAATACTGTCCACTTTTTCGCTTGTCAGTAGCACGTTCGATCTCAACAAAGCTCTTCAGAGCCTCTCCAAAGTTTTTCCCCTTGGTTTACGAGATCTATATAGGTATCAATATGATCTTGAATACATATATACCAATCTCTTCTAGTCCATTTAATAATTTTTGATGTGATGACATATTTTTCCTCCTTAAAGAAAATTCATCCATCTGCCTTAAATTAGTTTCAACTAACTCATCTATAGAATCTTCATTTTTGATAGAATACTTGAGTAGCTGCTTGTAATATTCCTCTTTGTAATTTAACCTTCGGTTACTTATACTGTGCATGTATCAAATCTGTGCTATAATATATGTATAACATATCTTTGGTGACAGAATAGGCAAAACTATTTTACCAATATATTGATGTGGAACAGAGTATTTTGCAACCTAAATAGGTAATCATGGAATCTTTTGTGACGGTCGTGCGTCGAGTTTTTGCTGTATAGGATTCCACGATATTTATATCAGGCAGTGGTTGTGGGTACTCTGCTTCTTTTTGCATAATAGTACTGGTGTAAGTCCTGTTTCTATGCAAATCCTAGTGCATACTTTCTTGTTTATACCAGATAATATTTCAATTAGGTCTTTTCTGTTTCAAACTCGCCTTCATATGGTAGTATCCAAGCTTAATGAATTTATTTGCGGCTTCAACCTTACCCTAGTGAAAGGATGATGTAGCTTACATCGTTTGATTTTAAAGTTAAAATCCTTGGCAGCCCTGTATTTTTAGGACTAATTGTTGCATGCCCATCTTTAAAAGTTACAAGTGACGACATGTTGTCAAAAAGAATCTCCTTAGGTACGCCACCAGTATTTTTAAAAAGATGCAATAAGGCAGTCAATTACATCTTCTCTTGTACGACTTGACTTGTAAATGAAGACTGGATATCTTGAATAACCTAACATGGCTAAAAACATGAGAAACGTGAATATTTTTCGAATTTGTTTTTATAGATATATCTTCTTTCCAATCAACGAGCCTGTATTCCAGGTGACGTTTCATATCATGGAACCCTTTGGGAGTTTTACTTGGTTTTCGAAACCTTCTTTTTAACATACTTATTGAAATTAAGTATGTCCCAATGTCAGAATCTATTTCAGATATTAAATATTCATAAACAGACCTGACATTGATCCCCTATAATTGCAAGTTTGATACCTATTAATTCTTTATATTTGTCTAATTTACTAGTTTTATATCTATTTTTAGGGTTTTTCCTTCATATCCTTCATAGTATTTTTAATAGTTCTTCGGTCCATTTTCATATAACCTTGCAAGCTCTGAAAAATTTGGTTTAATGTCGCTCATTTTTAATATTTTTAGTTGAGTTAATAGTACTGTATTCATGTGCATTTACCTCCACGAATACAGTATCATATTTTTCTTATTTGTACATTATTATATTCACTAATTGTTCATTTATATTTTACACTTTACAGTCTGTTGTCATTTCCTGCTACTTTTGGAGTTTTTAGACCAGACTTCTGTTTCTATGTTGCTCCCCAAAGTTCAAAGTATTTCGTGAAGAATCTCATAAACGGAAAATGTCTCACAAATTATCAAGGCAATCATCAATATTTCTCAGAATACTCTTATCTGCATGGTAATCCATGATATAGGCTACATTTTCAAATATCTCAAGGTCATCAATTTCAAAGATCTCATCTGAATTGAAAGTTTTCTCCAGCTTTGACAGGTCTTTGAAAATATCTCTTTTTAAATCTAATTCTATATAATCTTGGTATTGAGCTGACTAACGAAAGCTTCATGAACCTCTACTACTCTTACTGTTTTTCGAGCATAAAAACCCTCCTTAATGTCCCATAGATTTAAAGTCATCTCTCCTCCGTACGGTACACTATCTTTCCTTCTCCATCAAATCACATATCTAGATGGATGCAAAGTGGGTGCATTTTCTTATTATCCATTCTCTAGTATCAACTCTGGTCTACGGATATGTTCCCACTCAGCCTTATTTTCTATCAAATAATAAGGCTTACTCTAAGCTAACGGTACTTTTTAACGATAGCCTATGAATAAGCCCTATATTTTCCACGTGTTACGCACTGGGTGCAACTTTTGACATCAATACAACACACTCAACATGAGATTGTTGGGCTATTTTCGAGGTATATCCTTACAAAATACATTTGAATTCTGTGGGTTTATAATAATCTTATGTTTTCAAATCTTCATTTTTGATTAGGCTATTTTTGACGATGTCACTCTAACAAATATTATTTTTGAAAAATTCTTGAGTATCGTTGCATCATCATTTTCTTTTTATTTGAGTTCTGTCGAGAATATAACATACTTTTCATCATCTTTAAAAATACTTAAACAAATCGCTTCAAAGTAATTTTGTTTTATCAAATTAAATTCACTTCCTTTTTCGCTAGGATTTCTACGTACCATTGTACAATATATTTTTCAGGATCTTCTGAATCGCTTGATGCTTAGTGAACGAACCATGACTTGTTTTTCAATGTTAGAAATATTATTTTTAATGTTTTACTGGGATTGAGGTTTCCAGTTGTTTAGAAAACTTGATTTATTATATTACAGGTTATCATTATACTCAATACCAAAATATTTCCTTAAGGTCTTCACATCAACAATTAAACTATGACTATTAGCTTCAACTTCCAAAAGAATCCATTAAATTATTTTTCCTTCATAAACTCAAGTTTCACGAAGACGTACTCACTGACTCTTTTACACTTCCTACAAATCTTTTTACTAACACGATGTAATTTGTGTTTTTATATCTGAAGATAAAAGCTGCAAAATAGTCCACCCTTTTTCTTCATATCTTCCTTTTAAAAATTTAAGATTTACAAACATATCAATACCCCTACTATTTGGTTCCTTTAGAACTATACTTTTTGCTATTCATTCGAAACTTTCTGTCTTCTCCAATTCCCCCATTCTTGCTCCAATTCCCCATTGCTGTGAGGTTCCATTTCTAATTGAACTGCTTTAAATTAGGCTTTGGATATTATCCCTTCATGATGGTTCTTATTTTCTAAATCTTTTTAAAGTTTCAATTTCGACCTCTTCATAATTTCCGTTTAAATTTGTAACAGCAGAATAAAACTAATCTACTGCAATATTAAGGGCTAATTTAAAAATACAAACATTAATTTTGAGCTAGTATATTTTATATTATAAAATTCATCAAACTATTTTTCAACTCTGACAACAAGTATGTTTCCTTATTTTTAGTCTTAAGATTTAAGTAAGTAATCTGTTCGTTTCCCTAATTGAAGAACTTTCAATATCATGAGCTAATGAATTCCTCACATTTATCCAATTTTTGTTGTGGAGCAGATGTATTATATAATTCTTTGAACAATTGATTTTTAAATCTCGTTATTTCCTCTCAATTTTTATCAATCTCAACTGCTAATATTTTTAGAAAAATCGAAATGTTATTTTCTTGAGAATTTTATTAACAATCACACTTTTAAACATACTTTCTGTAATACTAAATGCAGCTAATAACAAGGACTTTTTAGTCAATTCATCAGATGTGGCTTCAATTTTACTAAATATATTGTTAATTTTTATCGAATAAGTTAACTTCTATTGGATAATTTATATATGCTAACAACTCACTTTCTGAACTATCAACATATTGTTCCAATAAGTTAACTCTATTGGAAGTTCTTGCTCATATTCTGTCCCACAGGAACACCGTACAAATCAAGGCACTCAGATACAATATATCTGCAATTTTATTATCTCTATCAATAAACTTAACTTCTGAATCTAAAAGTTCATTTAAATATTCTATACTTTTTAATACCCAGATTAGATAATTCTGATGATAAATCATTGTACTCTTGCATTGATAAAATCTTTCCCAGGGTGAGTTCAATACCTAGCTTCGGCTAATAATTCTTCTTCATAATCTTCTAAATCTATCCCATTCAACATGGTTTCCATAAATGATATCATCCGTTCCAGTTTCCTGGTCAAGATAATATAATATCTCTTCTTGCCAATCTTTCATAATCAAACATTCCAATTCCCCAAAATAAATTATAAATTTTTATTTTTAATATACCACTTTCATGAACTTTTTCTTTTTACCACTACAATCTATATTCAATCACACATATAATTAGGACAAAAACATTTTTATTTCTACCCTTCTATTTAGCTTTATCTTAATAATCACATCTTTTCTATCTTTTGTCTCTATATTCATATTTTGTTGTATTTGAAATATCTAATTTTTATTTCATTATTTTTCGAACTATATTTTCTATTCTTTCTAGCACTGTTCCATCTTCTAAACCTTCTACATTGCTGCAGACGCCATCTCAAGTTGAAATGCTTCAAATTGCTCTTTGGATATTATCCCTTCATGATGTTGCTTTATATAAATATCGATTCTCCGATCCTCCTGAATCTGCAATTGTCACATCACCTGTATATTTTTCTCGTGTGATTGTAGATTCAATCGCTCTTTTACTCCATCGTTCTTTACCTTTCAATGTCTTTATTTTCTTTTTCTTCCAGTCTATCTATGATTCCACCAATACTATATCCTTCAAGATACCAGTCGTAATTTCTTCTAACAACTCTTGCTTCTTCTTAATCAATTATAAGCATTCCATTCTTATCTTTTTGTAGCAATAACAGGCTCTATTATATAGTCCTGATGTTTCCATCCTCGGCTCTGTATTTTAAGCCCAAGCGTATATTTTCCTTCTCCAGTCACTTTTCTGCTTGGTCACACGCTTCAATTATACTAATCAATAGTTCATCTTTAACGGTCTCTGTATATATCTTATCTTTTTCAAAAGATAATTCTTTTCCCTGCTGCTCGTATTCTTCTAATAGCTTCTAAGCCTTCTTTAGCATCACATCCAAAAACAGTTAAGACTTTTGGTAAGAATAATATCTAAATTTCATGCTTGCACTCATTTATCATTATATTAAATTCTGATCTTGTCGATCTTGTCTTGTAAATGCAACATCAATAAAAACATCTGCAACAAAGCCATGTTCTATGTGCAGCTACTAATCTCGTCAATCCCGATATTTGTGCCGATAAACTATCCATTTTGGGCTTTATAGCTTGTACTTACGAGCATATATCCCCACAGCATAATCTTTTATAACTCTCTGCTTTTGGATTATCGTTACATTTTCAGCTATATCTTTTCTTTCATTCATAGAGATTCTCGACCAATATTTTTGTATACTTATTTCTTAGTTATATTATAATGTTAATTAGGCTATTTTACAATTATCAAATTTCTACGGTGGGTGCAAGTGGATGCATTTTTCTTGTTATCCATTCCTAGTGTCAACTCTTGTCTATGGATATGTTCCACTCAACCTTATTTCCTTTTCAAATAATAAAGGCTTACTCTAAACTAACGATACTTTTTAACGATTGCCTATGAATAAGCCTTTGTTTTCTACACTCTATTTACTTATTGGGTGCAACTTTTTGACATCAATACAACACTCTCAACATGAACAGAGTGAACACCAAAGTATGTCAAGTAGCTACATTCGTATGTGAAACATATCCACTAAACTATTTAACGATAGCTTGAGGTTATCGTTAAAAGGTATACCTCGGCAAACTGAAGCTTTTTGTCTCATTTTAGCTTTCTTGGGTTTCTTTTCTGGCAGTTCGCATGCACATACCTTTCAGTAGTTCAGTAATCAAATCCATATCCTCAAATCTATCGAATGCGCACATCAATGTCTTTGAACCCTCATACGGATAATGCAATTCTGAGTCTGTAAGAAGTTTGTCCGATGTCGGCGTTCTCTTTAAAAATAGTTCATTATCGCAAATGTCACCTATCAGCTTACCGTTAAAATATATAAGGTATCCGCCCATCATGGATCTTATGACAATATCACCTGCCGGAAAAATCTCACGAACAAATTCATTAAATTCATTCACTATGATTACCTCCTCGTATAATATACCTTTGTAGTTAAAACCTACTTTTTCTTTTCTATCCCCTCTTCTTTGTGGGATAATATTAGTATAGATAGAGGTCGTAGCTACCTCCTTAAGTCATATCTTCCTTTTTAAAAGGCTTACGCCTCTTCTTTACGTCTTTATGCGTGATAGCTGGATAGCACTAAGTTGCTGTATATCTAACGAGGTTGCATTGTCGTAAAGTTTTAGAGGTTCTTTCTCTATCAAATATGTAAACTAGGTGATTTTATGTTTTCATAGGTATTGATATTGCTAAGAAAAACCTGAGCTTCAATGGTGATTCTTCTGGAAAGAGCTTATCAAAAAGTATTTCCTTTCCCAATTCTACAAAAGGGATAGAAAAGTTCAATAATTTTATTTTCTGAATTTGGTGTAACAACTAATAATTGCATTATTGGAATGGAAGCAACTGGTCACTACTGGATAAGTTTGTTCTCATGACATCATTGATCTAGGATTTACCGTGTTATGTTATACATCCAATTCAGTCTGATGCTTTTAGGAAAATGTATGTTAGACAAACTAAGAATGATTCAGTTGATTCATTTATAATTACTCAAATAATGCGTTTTGGAGAGTTCTCTATATCTAATTTTTCCGATGAAATACATTTGCCCTTAGAAATTTAACTAGATATAGGTTTGCCTTAGTTGATGAATACTCAGATTGGAAAAAGAAAACATAGCTATACTGACCAAGTTTTTCCTGAGTACTCAAAGTCTTTTTCAAATATATATGGTGTTGCATCAAAGGAACTGTTGTCAAAAGTATCCTTTGCAGAAGACATGCTGTCGATTCCTGCTGAGGAGCTTGGCGACTTACTTTGTAAGTGTAGCAGGGTCGTCTTGGCATAAATAAAGCCGAAGAAAGTCCAATCCTGTGCCAGGAGAAACTTTTGGAATTAAGTTCGCTAAGATCTTTTCTTTCCAAATCAAGCAAATAATTAGCCAAAATTTCATTCCTAGAAGACAACAACGAAATTGAGATTAGTTTGCTTGTGAGGATATAGTCAATTATTACTACAATAGCAGGTATTGGTGAGTGTTTTAGGTGCGTCTATAGTATCCGAGATAGAGCAATATTTCTGGGTTTGAAAGGCACAATCAACATTTGCCTATGCCGGTTTAGACACACGCGTAAAAACAGTCTGCGATTTTTCAGCTACTAAATGCAAAACTTTCCAAGCGAGTTCGCCTTGCCAAGGCGTTCTATTTAGCTTGCCGCCACTGTAGCAGACCTTTGGGACCCAGCCCTATCCATATACTATCAGGGTTGAGAGCACGAGGCAAAGCTCATGGCACAGCTATAGGGGGCTGTTGCGAAATTGACCAATATTATATTTGCTGTCTTGAGAGATCAAAAACCGTATACTCCAAATATTTAGTTGTCAATATTATTAATTTTTCAAACCTATTCATTGAGGCTTATTTGCTGTCACAATAATGTCAGTGTGAAATTTCTTTTTATTTTGTATTGACGTTTGATGGCTGGTCTTCAAAATCAAATATTCCTTACTTTAGGCATACTCTTTCCCTATTTATCCTCAAAATTTCCAGCAATCCATTTTTCATCAAATTGAAAAATTTGGTCCCCATGCAACTTCCAATAATATCCATCTAAATCAGAAAATATGCGTGATATCACTTCAAAAAGGTATCTTGTGGTTCTTTACAATTCTTCCGCCAGCCTTCGTACTAATTCAATTACACTATCCACATCTTCTTTATGTTCAACATTGTACGCTAATGTAATTCCTGACAAATACTTTTTCCTTTTTGGTGGATTATTTCCATCAATATCTTTTTGCTAATTGTTCGAGAAATAGTTCAAACTTTGTTCCCGGGGTATCGAAAAACATACTGGCGGATTATTTTCTTTGCAGTCAGTCTTATATCCTAAACCATCTCTGTAAAAACTTTTATTGACCTTTCCATGTCTCTAACACTAAACAAATACAAGTAATCTTATTCATTGCTACCTCCATAATTTCTCATTTGTCATATAACTTTATAATTTTAGGTTTAGGTTTTATTAATAAATATTGTTTTTCAAAAATGGATTAACAGAGCCATCCACTCTAAAGGTAGATAAGCTGATAGATATCCATGAGTTATAACCTTTGGCTTCATATAGAGTACAATTGGGATGCATTTCGCTTAAATAACAGCCAGACTCATAACGCAACTCATTTCTTTTTCATCATAATATATAAAACCTGTGCTTTACTGTAATAGCATTTTTAAGTGTATATCTTCCCTATATGTTTTGGTACATAGTAACTAATGTTTTTAATGGGAATCCTGGCATATCCTCCATATAGTAATTTTTCTATTTCTTCTGGATAAGCCATATTGGGATACATTTTTCATTAAACTCAACTGGATTTTGCATGCTACTTTTGCTAAAGCTATAAGTTTTCCAAATAACTACAATAACTATATTAATTCTTGCTAATTTGGGTTGAGGGAATACAGATACTCCATCTATTATTGCTTTATAGCTTTATCACTATCTAATGACAATAACTCAATTGCAATTTGACCGCCCAGAGAAACGCCACCCACAGCAAACAATTTCCCATCCAGTTATTCTTTTATATAATCCATAATTTGCAGTGCAGAATCTTCAGTTGAAATGTAATCTTTTGATATTCTTCTCTGACCATTAAGTGTTGGTAGAAAAATTACATGGTGTTTATCGGATAACGGCGAGGCCTGCCGAAGATAATTCCACCAGGAATTACCTCCGCCAGTATCAATAATATATGTGGAGAATTTTTATCACCAAATTCATGAAATATCATATTCATCACCTACACACGCTAATTTGTCTTTGTTTAAAATAAATCCCATTATATAATTCCATAAACACTTTAGCAAACTTTGTGACAGGTTCAGCGATCAAGTGCAGTTGCTGAGGTTTCTACATTTTGATTAGCTGTTGGTGTCCAGATATATGATCCATGCATTACATCAGTCCATATCTATGATACAAAAACTTATCATGCATACGGTTATATCCTCTGTTTCCCCATCTCGGAATAACCACAACATCGAACTCATTTTCTTTCAGTTTTGAAATCATATCTTTTATTTGAGGTCTTCCTGCAGAGACTATTGTTCTTATATTTAATCCTTGCTTCTTTTCTGCTAATAACTCTTGAGAAAATAGCTTCATTGAAAAACCATGCAACAGTTGCCCAAATTATAAATTTAGCATCTCTAATACCATTAATAACTTTCTCTTGGTGCATCAAAAACTATCATGTTCTGTTACCTCATCTGGTGTATCAACTACCTGTGGATAGTATTTCAACACGTTGTAACGCATAATCATTAGATTCCTTATATACATACTTTACTAACTCTTCTAGAATTTTTCTCGTACTCTTCTGCGACTTCTAACAAAGGAACTGGAACTCGTAATTCCACAATCTCCCAATGTTGATGGGAGCGCCCATGATTTGCAAATCCATATTGTGGAACAAAATTAACACTTGCTCTACTAACAACCTCAACAATTGATCTTTTGATTCAATTGATTTATATTTTCCGCCATATTTCAATACTCCTATCACTAGTCTTAATGAAAGCACTTCTATCCATTAATATCACCTTTCTTTTATATATTTACCACTCTTAATTCTTTTTTATCATTTGGTTTCTCACATCTGCAGAATAGCCCAATATGAGCCAATCTTTGTGGCACCAGGTATGCGTCCCTCTGTGCAGAGGACCTGTATTCTTCTAACTATAATACCCCATTTTTCTGATGTTTGCTTTATTGATAAATATTCCATCATAATCTCTCTTAATAACTTTACAGTTACACTCATAATAATAGTATATTCCAAACTCGAATAAAATCAAATTTGCAAAATCAGTAGGAGGACTTTCTCCTCCCTCTCACACCCACAAGCGTTTCGTTCGGCACTCCGCGAGTTCAATTCATATAATAATCTAAACAACTAATGAGACCTCGCTTTGCGAGATTCTTTGTTATCCTGCGAAGTCCTGATGTTTTGGCTACCGCCTGATAATGTTTTGTGAATACTACAGATTGTATAACCATCACCTCACGGTGATAACCTACAAGTTACTATGAGGTTCGTCGGCGCTTCGCCCTACATGGACTTTCACTACAGACGGCAACGCCCGTCATACTATGAAAAGAGCAGTCTCACGCAGATTGATCTTCGAAAAATCACTATTTACTTGTCCAGATAAAAATTTTTGAAATATATTTCTGTAATTCTAATATATCTAAAACCAACCTACTAAAACCAAAACTGCAATTCAAATAAAATCAATTTACAGTCTTTATGAGATCTCCTATTACCTTCTTTCTCCTTTACCTTCTTTCTCCTTATCGTTTATCATAAGAGATAAACGATATAAAGCAAATATATTACATTAACTAATACTGCTCCTATTACATCTACCGTTAGAATAAGTCTAAATACACTCACCTTATCGATATTCTGCAATACCGATGTCGATGAAAGTAATTCCACCAACAAAAGGCTAAAACTATTGATGCAAATATACCTAAAATAGTGATATATTCTCTTTCAATTCCCTTTTATCTCATCATGGAGCTTCTCTTGGCATCCATAATGCTATTTTTAAATATATTACTAGCGTTCTCAATTTGATTAATGTTTGAGCTGTACGCGATCATAAATCTTAATAACTATAGTATCATCATCAACTTTATTGTTATCATTAAGCACATACAAAAGTAGACGCTCTATATTAGAATAAAAAGTAGGTCTCTTAATTGAATTCAAGCCAAAAATATAGTTACTAATTTCTGAATAAAAATTCTATCCAATTTATCAGTTTTGTTCAAATAAGTAACTATATATACAGTTACATCTGGTTTTGTATTCACTAGAGTCTTTCCTGAAAACATTACAAAGACCTCTCATCTGACGCTTAGTATTTTTATATTTTATAGATTATTTATAGTTGGTAATCCATCATCTTTACCAGCACCATCGGTCTTTAGCATCTAATCTAAACAGTTTTTATTATCGCTCACTAAAATATTCCTAATCAGGTCACAGTAATCTCATTATTTTTATGGCCTATACGCATCTTTCCATGGTGCTTGGCGATGTGTGTAAGCCAAATCCGTAGCTGAGTAATCAGCTAACTTTGTAGCTAACAGCATTAATTGATTTTTATCCTTCTCACTAATGCAATCTTCATCAAATTCTGTCATAGATGCACTCCACGGATCATCAAAAATCAAAATCTATATGAATCTACAAATGGATGTCAGTACTTCCATATTGTTTATACTCATGATATGCAACTGGAACTACTGGTCCAAAGTCCCAAGCCTCTATTTTTCTCTAAAACAAAGGCTCGTGGTTCTCACTATTCATCAAAAATATACTTGTATAAAATAAAAGCGACTTTTGCTAATTTAAGATTGAAACTCCATAATCCTCTCTATTACTACTAATTTATAATGTGTCGCTACATCAAGTACTCTATACATGGCTTTGAACCTCCTTCCCTATGTATATTATACCATGTGCTGTCAATATACATTATCTTGTCGTTTTTCATTGGAAATATTATAAACTCTATCTATTGTAATTATAAGTTTACCTTCATGATAATTTACTTGATACCTCTGCCCTGCCTTAAAAGCCAAAATTTCTCTAACCATTTGCCTTTCATCATGATGGTAGGTGTATCATTATATCTGTTATTGCTCATTCCATATACCTTTAATGTACAGTTATTCTTCTCCATAATCAACTCCTTTTTCTAAAATGCTATCGTTAAATTATGCACCCACCTAAAAATTTCTGGTGATGCAATTTATGTATAATTATTTTTGTTTCACGATTCTTAACTGTTTTATATCTCTTAAACTACTCAATCCCTTTGAAATACAAGTATTTCACATAGCGCCCTAAAATATCATTGTATCCATTTGCGTTTGGCGTTGTTTCCATGCCCATGCGGATAACTCATGGACATCAATTTATATTATTAACTTCAAAATAAAGAATATTTTTATGAATCCATAGTAATTACTTCGTTTTAACAATTTTAATTATTATTTTTCTTAGCAATAGTTCTATAGTCACACACCCATGAAAAACCGCTTTTGACAATAGCACTATTGTTACACAAACAAAAAGTAGTTCTATTGTTACACTTTCTCATTTTACAGTAGTTGGACTATTGTCATGACACAGAAAAAGAGATTCAGTAAATTTTTCATTTACGAAATCCCATGATTTCAAGCCTTTTTATACAGTTTTAATCCTTTGTTTTTGACAGTAGAACTACCGTCTCCACATGAAACAGTGAACACTAAGTATGTCAAGTAGTTGAGTTGTATGCGGAAACATATCACTAAACTGTTTAACGATAGCTAGGGTTTTCGTTAAAAGGTATTACCTAGACAAACTGAATTTATGAAGCTGAATTTATCTATTAAAATTTATCCATATTTGAATAAAATAAGGGTAAATCCAAATTTTCTTGCTTCCCAGCCTCATAAATACTTTTTACATCCATACATAATGTCTTTTTACATCATTATGTAACGTCATAATTCTGCTTGTGAGCTCATTTCCTGCAAACATTCGTTTTTCATTATCATACCCTGCGATAGAAAGGTATTTTAGTAAGGAAGAAGTTCATTTCTATATAATTTCAAATTGACCCCTCTAGCTTTTACTACTTTAACAGTTTCTCTTACGCAATTTCACTGCTATAGATAATGCGTGGGAATCTCTCATAAGATTAATCATAAGCTGTTTTTGGGTCATCAATTTTTCCTGCTCATTTTGACAGTGCAAAGTAACACCTGCATTTATTGCCATGTGAATCCATATCCATTCCACCATATCATAAGGAACTTCTGTTTTTGAGGTCTGTAGATTTAGAGTTCTATCAAATCTCTATAGTTTGGAATGCTTGCTTTTCCTTGCTTTCAAGCATTATATGGTCAAATAAAACACAGTTCAACTCTTGCTGTATCATGCTTCCACCAGTGATGGAAATCCTATAATGTATTTAAAATTACCTACTATTTCTTCAATCTCTTTTGCGACTGTTCCAAAAGTTACAGAATAATATCAAACTTCCCATAATGTTGTTTTGCAGAAAGTGTTTGCTATAGCATCTTTTATTTTTCCGCGTGAACACTCAAAAGAATAAAGTCATAACTTGTATCGGTTTTTGCAGATTTACAGTGTATGTATCTGTTTTTCTTCTCCCCTTATTATCATAACGTCCGTCTAATATAGTTATATTCAGCTTTTGCTGGAACATTTTGTTTTTATTTTCCCTAACTAAATACTCAACCTGATGTCCTGCTTTTTGAAATACATATCCATAAGTTGTACCCTATCACCTAAGCCCCTAAAATACATATTTTTCGTTTATATACACCTCCATAAATTCTAATTTGTCTTTGTTTAAAAATAAATCCCATTATATAATTCCATAAACCCTTTTAGTAAACTTCGCGATAAGTTCGCGATCAAGTGCAGTGGCTAAAGGGTTCTTCGTATTTTCTTTATATGCAATGCATTCACTTGTTTCACTTCACCCTTTAATTTTTATTGTCTCTAGCCTTAGAATAAGCCTTAGTTTTTCTACATTTTATTTAAATCTTGAGTGTCATTGTGGTTTTGATACACCCTCAGTCAGCAGTAAGCACGTAGCCAATCGAAATTCGATTCACTCGTTCTCTTGGGCAGGCTTTGTATGGGCGGTACCATCTTTTTAGTTTGTGTCAGTACCCGACTTAACTAAAGGGTAACTGCCTCAACATCGATAATATTTTCTTTACTGCTAATAAACAAGGCAATAAAAATTATTTTTAAAAATGATACTGTGGAACGGAAAGATTTTTCGCCAGTTCCAAAAAACAACATTCATCCTCCACTTTAAATTATAATAGATATCCTGTTCTAAATTTTTAAAAGTGTTGTTTTCCTTACTAATTCTATTACTCGCTAATATAGTATAAATTAAATAACCAATAAAAATGATAATAAAAAGTAACATTAATTTTTAACACAAAAGTAAATTTAACAAATTTGCAGAACGCATGAAATAATATACAGTATCCTCAGATTTCGTTTGACGGTAAAGCCCTAAAACAAAAACTTAAAAATAATGTATATATAAAAATAAAAATAAAAGGAAAAACCTTGATGACTTTCTCCAACTATAAACCATAAAGGCAGATGCCAAATTCCCCAGATTGAACCTACAATCAAATTAGATTGCTAATAAGTGTATATCAAGTAAGGGTTGTAGTATACCTCTCCATCCTAATTCTTCATGTCCACCACCATTAGTTGTATAAAGAATAATGGCATCAGATAAATTGATACTCCATTTAATTCTAAGGAAGATACGGAAAAATAGTATCAAGATTGCTAACAAATGAATAATGAAAATAAATACTACTATTTTTCTTTTATTAAATACAAAAATGTTTTAAATTTTATATTATTACTTTTCAAATAAAAAGCCACTTGCAATAGCTGGACCAAAGTGCGCCTACTATATAACATTCTCCTACAAATGTTTCTAATCCCAAAATATGAGATTGAGTAAAGATGACAAGAAAGCCCCCAAAACTATATAAGTAATTCCAAATGTACAATAAATATAATTTTTAAATTCTTTTGTCAATTTCTGTCATTTATCACCCTTATCTTGATTATTTTATGAATAACATTTTACTGCTTCTTAGTTGCTGTCGATTATAACTACCTATATTCTATCACAAAAACACAAAAACCATGCAATCAAAAGCTTTTCAGTTGATTCATACCAAACTTTCTAGAGCTTTTACTGCATAAGCTACACACTCAGCAGTTCGCTGTAACCGTATAGTTTTCGTCGTAATCTCTAACTCTACGACGAGCTATCGCATGGGCAGTATCACTGCTTCTACTTTGCTGATTACTCAGTTCGTCACAAGCAGTGCTACCGTCTCACAATGGATTGAGTGAACACCAGAGTATGTCAAGTAGTTGCGTTCGTATGTATGAACATATCCACGACCTTTCAGCGATAATATAAGGTTATCGTTAAAAAGGTATTACGTCGACTAAACTGAGCTTTATCTACTAGATTTCATAATATCCTATATGCAAACTTTCCACTTGAGCAGCAATAGGAGTCCTCCACTAGTTTGAATCCATTGACTTTGCAAGATATAAATTATTTAAACCTTTAATAGTGCTCTTAACATGCTTGTTTTTATATCCTTTCTGTGGATTAAAACTCATGTAACCTTTATATGCATTACACCAAGTTGTGCAAAATGTAACCGGAGAATATGTTCCAAGTACAATGAGTTTCCCTTTCAAGCTGTGGATACTTTTTCAATTCTTAATCTCAAGTCATCTGCAAGACGCTGTTTTTCTTGATTGTATAAGCTAATATTCTTTTTAGTCCAAACCAATAGGCATAATTTTCATCATTTTGTAAACATTACATTGAATAACTCTCTTTTCCATTGGAAATAGTGTCTCATCATAATCAAAACTCGCATCCCACAAAAATTGTGTGTTTCCCTGCAACATCATATTCATCCTGAGGAAAAAATAATGCTTCCTTTAGGTAATTTCAAATCCTCCTCAGTAGCTATTCAAATGCAACCTGATAACATGTATTAGAAACATAGCCCTGTGGATTATCATACCTATACTTGAGTTTTATCTAAATATTTTTCATCAATTAAGTCATAGAAAAAGATAATGTGGTCTGCACACCAAAATATAGTTATCTGATTTGATTACCTCTCCATTATTACCCAGAATACTAACAACTTGATTATCTACAATATTTGTTTTTCCAATCTTAATCACCTAGATGCAACTTCCCACCTAAAGGTTCAAATTTGTAAACATTCTGCAACCAATCCAACAGAACCTCCTTCTGGTATAGCTGCTGTGTTGCTTGTAGCATGTAGATGCAACAAGGAAAAGAGCGTTAAATTTGCTATTAAAGTAATTTTAAACATTTCTCTAATGTAATGATTTTTAAAAGCGATTGACAAACTCCTCCATCGACTGCTTTCCATATTCATGGTGCTTCTTTGCATCTTTCATGCTCATACCTAGTTTTTATAAATTGCAAAGGATTCATATGAGCAAACGTCGAATAATCACTGGTGGCTTTACACACTCTAAGGTTTTGGCACAGTCAAAAACAAATTTAATTCTTTGTAATCTTCTGGAGCAAGCTCTAAAAACTCTTTTCTTGCTTTCTCTAAATCTCTCCACAAATGTAGTGTTATTCCATGCATACTCATACAATAAAAATATGGCTCGATGAATCTTCAAACTATCAGAAAGTACTCCTAGATTTTCCCACATTTTTATATAGTTGTTCATCATGTGCATCCAACAAGAAAATGTATACAATTATCTATATGATATCCTTGCACTGTTCCACCCTGTACACTCACCTCAGGCATTTTGTTTTTCATATATTTCTACTGAATATCAGACTGCCAATGCATATGTTCCAGCACTCAACTCCCGAAACACCCTGCTCCAATAATTACTACTTTTTACCCATGCCGTCTCAACTTCTCCTTCTTCTACATAAATTTCTTCACTGCTTAATTGAATGATTTTCACTAGTTCCTTTTTATCTACTGTTCTATGCTTTCAGTATACTATTTCACGCCACTCTCTGATTGTAGGAAATCTTTACAAGAGAAGTTACATATACTACGCTACTACGCTACTTCGTAGCTCGTACAAGCAGTGTTACGCATTCCGTATGAACAGAATGAGGAAATAAGTCAACAGGCTGGACCTTCTCACACCTATAACCCTTATCCACCAAATACCTCAAGTCCCTGGCGAGGGTACTAGGATTGCAACTCACATATACCACCCTGTCAGGCGACATCTCAACTATGGTATCTAATACCCTTTCATCGCAGCCCTTTCTTGGTGGATCCACTACGACTACATTGGCTCTCTTGCCCTCCTTGTAGATTTCAGGAACTACCTCTTCTGCCTTGCCTACAAAGAATTCTAGGTTATCCATACCATTCAATTTGACATTTAGTCTGGCATCCTTGATTGCATCTTCAACTATTTCTATCCCGTATACAAATTCTGCCTTTTGTGCTAGAAACAGGGATATAGTCCCTATTCCACAATAGATATCAAAGACCTTGTCCCCCTCTTTTAGGTCTGCATATTCAAGGGCCTTATTGTAAAGGACCTCTGTCTGAATTGGGTTTACCTGGAAGAATGACAGTGGCGATATTTCAAACTTTAGGTCGCCTATATTGTCTACTATCTTGCCATTTCCATACTTGTTTATATTCTTTAATCCTAGGATTACATTGGTCTTGTCCTTGTTTATATTTACCACCAGGCTGGTAAAACCTTCAACCCTGGTCCTTTGGGTTTTTCTATAAGCCTGTCTAAGCCCTTTGAACCTATCCTCTGTGCTACTAGGACTACCATTACCTGACCACTTGTAAAAAGCCCACCTTGGTTACTATATGTCTTAGTAGACCCTTGAGCTTTTTCATCGTATATGCTGATATTTTCTTCTTCCTGTACTTCCCTTATAATGTCTATAATAAGGTCATTTTTCATCCTGGATAGAACACTTGTCTATATCAATGATATCGTAGCTCTTCTTCCTATAAAAAGCCTAACTTCCTTTTCCATCTTCCTTCTGGACTGGGGTGGGCCTTGTTCCTGTACCTATATGGAACCTCCATGCCTATTGTATCAAAAACCTGTACATCTTCTAAGCCACCTATCCTCTTTAAAGTCTTCCTTGACCATATTAGTCTTCAGGTCTAGCTGCTTTTGGTAGTCTCAGCTCCTGGATCTGACATCCACCACAGCTTGAGTATTTGGGGTTACAGGCCTGTCTACCCTGTATGGTGACCTTTTCCTTTATCTTAGAGACTACTCCCTGCATATTTTTCTTGGACTTCTTGATCTTGACATCAACAACCTCACCCAATAGTGCCCCGTCTACAAAGACGGTAAAGCCCTCATGCTTGCCTATGCCAACACCATTTTGTCCTATATCTACTATCTTACATTCGTATTTTTTGCCTTTTCTAACATCTTCCATCCTTCTCAACGCTTATTTATCTTTTTACTAAACCTTATCAGGCTTTTTCTAGCTTTTCTTAAAATTTATCTATAAATTAACTTAGCAAATATCTGCTTAAGCTAGGTCTAATCATTCTTATAAAAACAATCATATACTACACTATTATATCACATAGTACCATTTATAAGGTCATAGGCCGTAGACCCAATTTCATAGAAACTTGGATATACGACCTAAATTATCTTATTTATTTAGTTAAAACTACTGTTCTCTACTAACAACTCTCACTGGCTGGCTCTACCTTTATCATTTGTCCGTCCTTTATCTTCTTTTGTGATATCTTCTACGGATACTATTACTGAGTATGCACTAGGTTGATTCCTGCTATGGCAGCATGTGAAATCATACCACCAGTCTCAGTTACTACTGCTGATGCCTTTTTCCATGTACTTCAACATCTCTCTGTCAGTACCAAGTGTAACTAGGACATCTCCTTCATTGAATTCCTTGTCTTCTCTGGCATAATTACCTAGCTGGTCCTTCTACACAAACCTTACCAATACCAACACCCCTACCTAGGAATTCGCCAATTACAGCAACCTTTACTAGGTTAGTTTTCCTCCTCTTACCTACTGGTACGCCTGCTGTGATTACAACTACATCGCCAGGTTTACTATTCCTGCCTTCTTAGCTACTTCTACTGATTCATCCATTACCTCATCAGTACTTTCAGCAAACTTAGAAATTAGAGGGTATGTGCCCATAATAGGGATAGCTTTTCTTCTAACTCTTTCATTTCTGAGTTTGCCGCTATGATTGGAGACTTAGGTCTGAACTTAGATACCATCCTGGTTGTATAACCAGATGAGGTACAAGTTATGATAACCCTAGCACCAAGGTCCATTGCTGTTGTACAAGTAGCATGGCTGATAGCATCTGTTACAGTTTTTCGTCTATGTCTATATTGTATTTAATCTTGTAGTCAAGAGTTTCTTCTGTTCTCAAGGCTACTCTGTTCATTGTCTTTACAGCCTCTACTGGTACCCACCAGCAGCTGTTTCTCCAGAAAGCATTATAGCGTCAGTACCATCATAGATGGCGTTGCCCACGTCTGTTACCTCTCTGCTCTTGTAGGTCTGGGGTTTCTAATCATTGAGTCAGCATCTGAGTGGCTGTGATTACTGACTCAGCTACCTCATTACACTTCTTGATGATCATCTTCTGGACAATAGTGCCTCTTCGCTTGGAAATTTTCAACACCATGTCTCCTCTGGCCACCATTATACCATCTGAAACCTGGATAATTGAGTCTATATTACCACCCTCCTGGCTCTCTATCTTGAGATATGATGTGGATGTCAGGTGCATTGTTTTCTTCTAGTACCTTTCTGATTTCAAAGTACGTCCGAAGCCTTTCTAACAAAATGATGCTGCTATAAAGTCTATACCTGTTCTATACCAAACTTGATATCCTCTATATCCTTTTCTGCTGATTGCTGGTAGGTTGATTAAAGCACACCTGGAAGGTTTACACCCTTTCTTGATGATACCTTTCCTGAGTTTGCCACTACTGTATGTATGTCATTACCCCTAATTTCTTCAATTTTTGAGGCCTGCTAGACCGTCATCGATTAGGGATTGTATCTCCAACCTAGCATCGTCTATCATGCCCTTGCATGATACACTCACATCTCTGGCTGTTACCAATACAGTCGTCCATACTTACTACAAACTTTGCACCCTCTTCAAGGACTACTGGCTCTTCAAATTCACCAGTTCTAATTTCTGGACCCTTAGTGTCTAGAAGGATTGCCACTGGCTGGTCTAATTCTTCTCTTAGCCTCTTTTGTCCTATCCATTCTCTCCTTGTGTTCTTCATGTGAACCATGTGAAAATTGAACCTACAAACATTTAGTCCATTTTCAATTAATTCTTTTAGAACCTGGTCTGAATCAGTTGAAGGTCCCATTGTACAAAACAATTTTGTCTTTTACATCTTACTAATTTAATCACTCCTATAACTTTTGTACGGCCAGGCCTTAGCCTGCCAAATTATAAATTATAAACTAGTTACCTGCTCAGTCTTTATGTCCAACAAGATACAAGCCCCATATAGACAGTATCTTTGCCATTTCATACATATCTTCATCACAAAAGTCTTCTTCATTGAAAGAGCTTCATCTATATCCATGTCTATTATCTTATTGTCCTTTATACCGACAACCCTGCAGACTTACCTTCTATTAGTAATTCTACTGCCTTATTGCCCAGTTTACTGTGCGGGAATCCTATCAAAGGCTGATGGAGAACCCCTCTGAACATGGCCTAGGGACTGTTATCCTAACATCTGCCTTGTCTTCTATTGTAAGGAGCAGACCCTAAGGCCTAGGGCTCCACCCTCTATATTTTCAGCACCCTCTGCTAGAACTATGATACTGTGCTTCTTCCCCTCTTCTGAGTTGTCTTAAGCTTTTTAACTACATCCTCTGTACTTGTATTCATTTCAGGTACTATTATAGACTCTGCCCACCTGCTATACCAGCAAATAGGGCAAGGTCTCCACAATGTCTACCCATTACCTCTATAATATTCACCCTGTCATGGATGATGACGCATCTCTTAGCTTGCCTATAGCATCTATGACTGTATTTGTTGCAGTATCGAGCCTATAGTATAATCAGTATAAGCAAGGTCATTGTCTATAGTTCTGGTATACCTATAGTATGCACTCTAACTAGCTTAGTTTGTTAGCTCCTGTAAAGACCCGTCTCCACCTATTACCACTAGGCTTTCAACACCAAATTCTTCCAATATTTTTACAGCCTTGGCCTACCTTCTTCTGTCCTAAACTCATCACATCTTGACGACTTTTAATACTGTACCACCCTTTTTGGACGATATCACCTACTGAAGAAAGGTCCATTTCCTCTAAAGTCCTTTTCCAAAAGACCTGCATAACCTCTTTCGATTCCGTATACCTTGTAGCCATAATATATGGCAGTTCTAACAACTGCTCTAATGGCTGCGTTCATACCTGGACATCTCCTCCACTAGTCAAAAATACCAATAGCCTTCATACATACCTCCTGATTTTTACCTTTTTACCATTTACCATTTTACCATTTAACTTACCATAATTAATATATATCTATAATATCACTTATATTAAAATCTACCTATAATACCTATTTTTCAAGATACCACTTATTTATGATTTGAAGCAGGTTATGGACTTTTAGTCCCTATATTTGCATATCACAATGTATAAAAATAATGGGTATTATCCACTTCTTATTATACCACACTTTTTAAATTCATAAATAATTTTTGCGTAGATTAGATAGAATTTTATATATTTCTATATATTTTTCAAAAGAGCTTTCAGTAAAGCCTAATTTATCTTATAATATTATGGTGTAAACAATCGGATTAGGTTAACAATCGCTGAGTTGTAGGGAGGTGAAAACAGATGTCAGAAGTTAGAGTAAGAAAACGAATCATTAGATGGTGCACTTAGAAGATTCAAGAGACAGTAGTGCTATGTCTGGCATAATGTCAAGTTAGAGAGAACACTATGACAAGCCTAGTGTTAAGCGTAAGAAAAAGCAGAAAGCTGCTAGAAAAACGCTAAGATAGTTAATTAAAAGAGGTGAAAGGGAATGTCCCTCAAAGAAAAACTGCAGGAAGACCTAAAAGTCTTCTATGAAAAACAAGGATACAGTCAAAAAGTCTGTTGTTACACTTATCAGGGCTGCTATTAAACAGCATGAAGTTGATAACCGTGTTGAGCTAGCTGATGATGCTATCATCGATGTCATATCAAGCAGCAAAGCAAAGAAAGGATTCACTTGCTGAATTCGCCAAGGCTAACAGGGGATGATTTGGTTGAAGAAAACAAAATCTGAAATACAAGTTTTAGAAGGATGCCACCTCAACAATTGCGAAGAAAGAACTTGGGAAGATCGTAATCGAAACTATAGCTGAGTTGGTGCTACATCAATGAGGATATGGGCAGATTATGGCTGCTATCAAGCCTAAGACTGCTGGACGTGCACGGCAGAAAAATAAATAGACTTGTTGAAGAATTTGTAAAAACTTAGTGTACTAGCTAAAGGACTATACATATACATGTATAGTCTATGTATATATATAGACCTCATTCCTTGCCTAAACCTCCCTCTTCTCCCTCTATATGTTCTCTTATCTTCTTTATCCGTATCCCTCGTTCCAACAACAGTGTTCAGTACTTCCTAGTCCTATAAATTTTGACTTTATATAATTTAAATTGAAATATTTTACCCTACTTGGTATAATTATCTTAACGAGAGATAATTATATTAGTCTTATGAGATTCTTATTTTAGGTGAGATTGTTATTTTAGGTGAGATTATTATTTTTGGGGATGGAGTTTATACTTTTGTCTGAAAAAATTCACAAAATAATTTTGATTATGGCACAGGCCAAGATTCAGACAGAGAAAAGAAAAATTATCTTTATAGGTGTCGGTCTTGTTATATTGGTCCTAGTTGTAATCGGTGGCATATTTGCCAGGTGACTAGAAATAGCCTCCTTAAACAAGAAGGCTGAAAACTTTATTGAAATCAAAAGACTGTGAGGAGGCTGCAAAAATTTATTCTGACCTTTATACTAAGACCGGAGATGTGGAATACAAGTCCAAGAGACCAGATGGATATAATGGCTGAAAATTCATCTAATATGGATGAGGCTAAAAACCTTGATACAGCAGGAGACTATGTAAAGGCAATCGCCCTATACAAGCTAGGTACCTGTTGAGACAAAGGATAACTACAAGAAGGCAAGTGACAAGATCAACTCACTAAAGTCTGACGTCATAAAAAGGCCAGCTCTCTTATAGATTCTGGGCAATACAGCCTCTGCCTCTTCCTATTATCTGAATACCTAGGCCTTGTTCCAGATGACAAGACTGCAAAGCGACCTATACAAGAAGGTCTCTGGCAAGACTGATGCTGAGGTGAGGCAAATTATAACTAGAGAGGTAGCAAGTCAGCCTTCATCTAACCTAGAGTGCTGCTAACTCTACTGCTAATTCTATCAGGAATAGCTACCAGTATGTAACAGCCAGTGAAGCTAATGTTAGAAATGGCCTAGCAAGTCATCTGCTTCTATAGGTGTCCTTTACGGGGCCAGGAGGTCTACAGTATATGATACTTATGTAGAGTCTGCAAGCAGGATTTGAAAGTGCAAGATTGACGGTGGTTGGATTTCCTATAATACACTAAATGGAAACTTCCGCTAAATACGGTTTTAATGATTAAATGGGAATGACCCACAATATACCAAATCGAGTAGGGAGGACTTTCTCCTCCCTCTCACACCACGGAGCGTGCCGTTCGGCACTCCGCGGTTCAATTCAAATAATAATCTGAGACAACTAAGCGAGTCCTCGCTTTGCGAGATTTCTTTGTTATCTTGCGAAGCCCTCTGTTTTGCTACCGCTGATAATGGTCTTTAAATCCTACGGATTGTCTCGCCATCCATTCTGCGTACACCTAGCTTCCTTAGTCCCCATCCTTTCTTGCTAGTTTTCCATTGTTTCCATATAACTATCCTCATACGATTACGAAGATGTTCATCTATTTTAGTCATATTTTGTTTCATCTTACCTATCCTAAAATGGTTTATCCATCTCTTATCACCTGATTTGGTTTTCGAGTATCCTGTAGTCCATAGAGCACTGACCACGAACGATATGTTGGTTTCTTGAGCTTTCTCTTGAATCTGTTTATTGAGTCTTTATGTGGTCTGACACATTTTCCATTCATTTTTCACAAAAGCTCAAAGTCCTAGGTACTTGAGTCTTGTTGGTTTTGTGACTTTGGATTAATAGCATGTTACCTCAAAGAGCTTGCGCTCTCTATCACGATGTGACCGTATGCATCACTCTGTTTTGCGCTGCGCTACTTGCAACGGTTATGTGCAGTCATCTGCATATCTAACAAAGTGCAAGCCTCGTGCTTCTAACTCTTTGTCTAGTTCATTGAGCATTATGTTACTAAGCAAAGGGATAGGTTACTCCTTGCGGAGTTCCTATAGTGGTTTCTTCATATTTCCCTTTTACTCATAACTCCTGCTCTTGGGTACTTAGTTACAAGAGATATTACATCTGGGTCTTTCACCGTTTTACCCATCTAGGTACATTAGCATGTCACTGTGGTACGTTATCAAAGAACTTTTCTAGGTCAATATCCACCTGTATGTGTATCCATCATTTAGATATTCTGGTAGCTCTACTATTGCTTGTTGTGCTCTTCTACCTGGTCTAAATCCATAACTATGTTCACTAAATTGTGGTTCGAACATTGGTGTTAGAACTTGGGCAATTGCTTGTTCTATGATTCTGTCTACTACTGTTGAATTCCAGATTTCGTACTCCACCGTTTTGGTTTTGGTATTTCTACTCTGAGTACTGGTTGTGGTTTATATTTCCTTTTTCAGGATTTTTCGTTTTGATATCTATCCAGTTTTCTTTGAGGTATGTTGTTAACATCTTCGATGCTTATACCATCTATGCCTCCGGCACTCTTAATGGCTTTTACCTTTTGTATACCATTTTCATATTTTCTCTGGATAATATCTGATTCATTAGTTGTCCATGAATTGTCTCACTTTCCTAATTTTCTTTTGTACATATTAGCCCTAACTCCTAGAAATGTCTTCCTCCGTTACGTCTTTGCTACTATATTTCTCGTCGGACCTGTATACTCAGTTTTATTAAGTCACTTTGACTTTTTAGAATTGTTCAGCCCTTCGCTCCATTCCCAGTACAGAAACTTCTCCACTACTATAGCTTCTGCTGACTTCTCACAGTTCGTTGTTACTGGGTTTTCCCTCTGTGAGACCTCACGGGATAAGTCGTCAGTCTTTCCTCGTCTACCTGCCTAATCTACTTACATAAGTTACGTTTGCCTGGACTTTGTGACTAATAGCCCACTCATCCTTTATGTAAGCCTTGATATTAGGTTTCTGTACGTCAGGCTACGATTTTGCTATTGCTTCTTCTCGCCATCACCTCACGGTGATAACCTTGCAAGTTGCTATGAGGTTCAGTCGCAACTACGCCCTACGTGGACTTTCACCACAGACCGACGGCATGCCCGTCATACTATTGAATCGAGGACAGCTACTTCGGGTTGTCCTTTTTATAATGTATTTTTCTCGATTGTTTCTGGTGTTTATTCATTAATTTTACCACCACTTTGATATTATCTTTTGCAAAATAGGGCTGTGCCCAGCCTA